>Ga0181590_10001520_pt1 | contig 19600 bp, 15 predicted proteins | sample 071ome_34_FD_132446 | JGI IMG/M metagenome (GOLD analysis project Ga0181590, IMG submission 132446) | Coastal salt marsh microbial communities from the Groves Creek Marsh, Skidaway Island, Georgia - 071411BT metaG (megahit assembly) | ecosystem: Environmental > Aquatic > Marine > Intertidal...
GAAATAAAAGATGCAATTAATATTATTGATATGATAGAAAATTTAACTACAACAGATTCTGGCAAAATTTTGACAAAAGAAGGAACAGAATGGCAATCATTCTGTCCACGTACCAACTAACATCTGATTACATAACGCTATATATCTGTCTTCTTCTATAGGCCTAACTCCGTGCCAGGTGCATTCAGTGTTAATCCAAAAAGTACCAACCATTCTCTTTCCACTAGCTTGAAAATAATGCGGAATTCTAAATGCATCCTGACCAAAAGGAGCCTTTTCCAGCCAATGACATGTTCCTGTATGATTATCTTTTAAATTTACTATTCCTGCCCATAAAGTTAATCTATTATCTAAATGCTGTCCTTGTTGAAAACCTTTTGTATCTCTACATATAGAAAAATATTGTTGTTTATCTAAATTATTAAGGGTATACCATGCATCAAATAATTGGTCGTTAGTTTTTTTATTTCCTTCGTCCCACATAACAGGGTATCTTTTTCTATCTAATTCTAGAAAAATTTTCGTAATATCTTTATATGCAGAAGTAATATATTTATATACAAATTGCCAATTGTCGGAATATTCGTCTTTAGTTATATATTGATATCTACCTGCTTCTAATATTAAATTTGTAAAACTCAATGGTACAAATTTATCTTCTGCATATATTTGGTCTACTATATGATCAGAAAAAGTCTTAAAATATACTTCTATAATAGCAGGATCTGTTTTTAAAATTTTATAACTTTCAATTACCATATTGTTAATTTAAATTTGTTTGCTAAATCTAAAAAATGAGGCGCCATTTCAAATATATTTTGTTTCCTATATTGATCATATTTTTGTGTATAATAAAAAAATAATCTCAATTCATCTTGTGTAACTTTTTTTGTAAGTGCAGTTTGTAACATATTCAATAATGACTGTTTTGGAATAGCTTTTGTATCAGGCAATTTATTAGCTTGTTCGATTGCTTCTCTTATAGTTATTTTAGGAACTATGTGTAACTGATTAGGTCCTGACACTGGTATAAAAAACCATCCTGTTTCAAATTTTCCAGTAAATCTTAGTTCTTCTACTAATTTAACTATATTATGGACATTTAAATTTTGTAATACCGGAGAAATACTTAAAAGATACTTTTTTTGATCAATTATATCTGATAATTCTTTGAAACTTTTATATAACTTATCCCATTTTCCAGGATATCTAATATACTCATAACATTCATGCGTACCATCAATACTAGCTTGTATGTAAATTGAATTAAATTTTTCCCATATTGGATAATAGCTAGAAATCTTATTCACTTTTAAATTTGTATTAAAATAAATTTCTACATTTTTTGCTCTATCTTTAGCTATTAACAAATCTAATATTTCATAATGGAATTCGTTTATTAAAGGCTCTCCACCTAGCATATAAATTTTTTTTAAATTTTTTGCTTTTGCAAATAAATCTAATATTTTTTCTTTATTATCAGCGGAATGTTCTATGTCAATTTCGCCATTGTGTATTCCTATTTCTTTTTGTTGTTTAGCTAAAAGACTGCTACTACTAGGCAAACACATTCTACAAGCTAAATTACATTTATTACCTAACGTAATATCAATATATTCTATATCATCAAAATTTATGGATTTTTGTATATTTTTCCTACCAGTTACATTGATGTCATATCGTTTATATCTATTAGCTACTTCGCGGAAGCTCATTATATTCATGTCTTCCATTTTCCAACATCTATTGCATGCTGGATGCCTTTCTTCTTTTATAAAACTATCTCTTAAATCTTGAATGAAGTCATTATTTATAATTTCTTCTGTTGTTAAATTGCTAACATTAGGAAGTTTGTAATCACTTACATCATAACCTCCATTACAACAGTGCCTAATGTCGCCATGTGCTGTTATACTGACACTATTAAATGGTAAAACACAATAAGTGCCGTAATTATTATTATTTTTCATCAAGATATGATCCTAACTTATCTCCTAATTCACCAAAATCTAAAGTATTAAATTCTTTTCCACAGCAACTACCGCATTTAAACGGTCTTAACCTAGACGATGATACTCTTTTTCCTCCAGGATTCCATGTATCAGGAATATATTTTTGAAATGCTGCCCTTTGTAAAATTTCAAAAATATCGTATTTGTACATATTAAACCTATCTACTCCTCCGTCTATTTCTAAAATTTTTATATAATTTTCATCATGTATTTCTTTATCAAGAAAAGGTTCGGAACCTAAAAAACAACAAGGAGCTACTGTACCATTTGCACTAATAAAAATTTCATTTAACGTTGCATCTTTTCTATTGCCCTTAACTGCTCTACATGTTACATTTAATTTATTAAGATATATAGTCCTATATTTTCCATCTACCATAACATGTTGCATATTATTTTTACCTTCAACTTTTCGTAGTTGTTTAACGGTCATACTTTGTCTATGCTGGTTCCTAAAATAAGTAGCATCCTCAAAATTGTGTTTAAAAGGTTTTTCGCTAGCTTGTTCGAGATTGTATAAATGCTTTCCTTTATGCATTACCTCAAAATAACCTTGCCCATCTTTATAAGCTGACCATCGTGTTGTCCTTTTTATATTGAAATTTTTAAAGCCCATTTTTATGGCTAAATTTTTTGCTTCTTCTACTTGATGTTCATTATGTTTAAAAACAATAAAATCCCAATGAGCTATTCCTCCTCCGTCAATATATGCTTGTGCATTTTCTATTATTTTGTCAAAATTTGTATTTCTCCTATACAAATGATTAGTATCTGCTAAGCCGTCGAGACTAAAGGTACAATAATTACCTTTATTTTGCTCTTCTCGCATAACTTTTCCTAAGTTATACCACCAATCTGTTGTACGCAAACTTCCATTAGTATTACAAGCTAATCCTATTCCTGGATTTATTTCTCTTACATACTGGTATATAGACGAAAAATCTCTACAAGCACAAGGATCACCAAAATTTCCACAACTTAATATTTTCCGTAAGTTTTTTAAGAATTCAACCGGCCATCTTTCAACAAAACTATCAAAAGTCCATTCAGTATTTACTAAAGTACTTGTTTCAAAGCCGTCTCTTGTGTATCTAGGACACATAGGACATCCGCTATTACACTTATCACTTGGTTCCCAATGTACTGCTTCAATTATTCCGTTCCACATATAATTAACCTTTATATTTTAGATATACATTTTTGCAATATTTATAAAATTCAGTATACTCAGGAAATATTTTTAATAAATTTGTGCTTAAACGTTTATCATTTTCGGTAAAAAAAACATAAAAATCTCTTTGTCCTTGTTTTATTTTATTTTTATCAACAGGATTAGTTTTCATATAATTTGTTACCCTTTTAAATTTTTCATATTCGCTAGGCTTAAAATCAGAATCATTTGAAATAAAATCTAATGTATCATACATATAATCCATAAAACTTTCAGGCAATATATTAATCATCCAATGTGGCGGTTCTTTTAAGTAAGGACAATCAAATTTAATGCTTTCAGTTCCAAATTCTGCTCTCCATTCTTTCATTTTATACATTAAATTTTTAAAATTTGTAACACATAACACATTAAATGTACACATTAAATTTACTTCAAAACCCATACTTAATGCTTTTTTAAGATTTCTCTCCCAATGCTGCAATTTTAATCCTGTCCGCATATATTCTGCTTGTGGTCCCCAGGTATCAATGCTTGTAAATAAATGAAATTTTTTAATTTTATTCTGCTCAAGTAGACTTTTTACTCTATTATACATGCGATCAATTTTTTGAGTAGAAACTCCAAGATTACTGTTTATACTGATATCTAACTGCGGAGCTGGTTCTTTCTCAAGAAGATCAAAAAATTGCATAGCACCAGGATTCATTAAAGGCTCACCACCGGTAATTCGTAAATCCCATAAATCTTTCTTTAAACTAGGCCACCATTTCCAAAAAGCATCAACATAAGGATTTTCATCTTTAGGTCCATAATAATTACCATTGTTTAAAAATTCAATCCCATATTGGTTATAAGTTAAATCATAATTACCATGCTTTTGAATTTCGTCCATCCAAAGAGTACTTGCTTGTGGACAACAATATCCACATCGGTAATTACATCCATTTCCAAAACTTACTTCTAAATAACGTGGATTTATATCTGAATTCCACGGAAGTTCTGCTAATTCTTCAAGTATAGGTTCTGCAAAATTACTACTACTGTGAAACATTCTATCACTTAAATGTTCTCCATCTAAATCTTCAATATTCCAACAATAATAACATTCATCCGGCCTTCCGCCTTCTAACATTGTTTTTCTTTGTTGTTTTTTCCATTCTGTGTTATGCAATGCAGCTGGATTTTTTGCAATTTCATCTAAAGAAATATGATGTGGTCTAGGATGATAACAACTATGATTATCCCCAGTATGTAAATAAAGTGTTTCATGTAGCCATTTCATTGCACAAAAACCCGGCCCTATTTTGTTAAGTCTTTTAGCTACTGCATCTACTTCTTTATCTCTACTCATTTAATATCCTACATTCTTGTATAAAATGTGTTAATTCTGGAAAACAATCCTTTATGTTTGTGTTCCTTCGCTTGTCATGTTGTGCAAAAAATAAATCAAAATTTTTCTTAGCTAATATATCATCTTGATAATTTAATTTTATACTAGCCCAATTATATAGCCTTTTGATTTTATCAACTTCAAAATCTTTAAAACCTTTAAATCTATTATTAGAAGTTTCTCTATTTTCTTCCATATATTTAATACTTTCTAATAAAGGACTTAACATTTCTGCATTAGCAAGTTTCATACTCATCCATTTTGGATCATGTAGCATAGGAGTATCAAACCAAATTAATTGTCTATCCTTATTGAAAGTTTTCCGCAATTCGTGTATTTGTTTTATGTATTCTAACCAACGAGGAAGACTTAAAATATTAGCGGTTATGATAAAAGTAAGACTATGCTTTTTACCTACTATTAAATAATCAGTTATATTTTTGTAAAGAATATTAAAATCTAACCCATATCTAATATATTCTGCTTGTTTACCCCAACTGTCTAAACTACAATATAACATAAAATGATCTATACTAGGTTCAACTTGTTTCAAACTTTGTAAAAATTTACTCCATTGACCTTTTGGCGGACTACAATTACTAGTAATACTTAAATGCAAATTTTTATTAGGATTATTTTTTACATAATCAAAAACAAAAAAAGTATTTTTATCCATTAGAGGTTCTCCGCCTGTCATCCTAAATGTTTTTAATGTAGGATAAACTTCAGGAAACCATTTCCAAAATGCCTTAGTGTACGGATTGTCTGGTCCATTATCTATCTTTAAATTTTCTACCCAATGAAGATCATTATGTTTTGTATTACTTAAATTATAAGATCCATAATCTTTTATTTCTTTATACCATTCGGTTGACAAATGCGGCGAACAATACGAACATTTAAAATTACATGCTTGATTAAAATTTACTTCTAAATATCTAGGTTTAGGATTGCTATCGTTTAATGATTTTTCAACTAGTCCTGGCTCATAAACATCAAAACTCCTATATGCTCTATCACTAACATTTCCTTGATCTTCTATTGCCCAACAAAAATTACATTCTGTAGGACGTTCTCCAGCTAGCATTTTTTGTCGCTGTTGTTTTTTATAAGAAGTATTGTGAAGGGAATTAACATCAACAGTTAATTCATCAAGAGGAATATCATGTGCAGGAGGATGGTAACAACTATGTGTTTTTCCAGTAGGTAAATGTAAACTTACACTATACCACTTTGCCAAGCAAAAACTTTTACTGACCGAATTTAATTCTTGTAATAAATCTGTGCTACTTGAAAAATATTTTGAAATATATTTTCCTTTTAATAATTCAACTTCGTCTCCTTTTTGATTATCTTTCATTCTGGATCAATTACTTCTCGTGATATTCTAGACGGATTATGATAAACTGTTTTAAAAAATTTACTTTGATCTACGTTTAAATGGCAGGAACTTATAGGTATATCTAATTCATTTATAATTTTGATTCCTAAATCATCAATCATAGTCAAAGCATCTTCTTCGGTTAAATCCAATACATTTTCATTCCAAAAATTGTTTAAATATTTAAAATCTCTTACATTTACATAATCCCAATCAGTACACATTGTTTTAAATAAACCTTGCCTTGCACCTAAAATTGCCCATAATCCATTTTCAACATCGGCTCCAACCATTAACCATATATACAATCGATGTAAATTTTTCCAATGATTTTTTTTAAAATTTTCAATACTAGGTTTTATTCCTTGATCAAGTGCCATTTTTACACCTTCTCGAAAGCCTGCCCGCCATGCTTGATGCGATGTTGCATTATTATAAATGTCACTAAAACAACTGTTCATCTGAATATATTCTATATCCCAACAAAAATCAACTTGAGCATGTGGATTATCAGGTGCTGCATTTTCATGTGTTTTCATATTTAAAACAAATTCTTTAGGCCAACACTTTACTCCTCCGTTACCGTACATAAGTCCATTTATTACATTATGTCCGCACCAAGAAATGACTTTATTTTCTAATTCAACATGTTCTTCAAAATCTATTTCTTGGGTTAAAAAATGTTCTCTAATACGATTATCTCCATCTATTGTCACAAATCTATCAGTTTCTGATAATTCTGCACATGCCTTGTGTGCCGAATCAGAGCCTTCTACACCATGAACTCTTTTTGCCCAAGGAATTTTTTTGCACAAATCAGCATAATTTTGTTCTGCATTTGGCTCGTCATAACTTAAATAAATTATGTCGTAATCTAGAACACGAAACTTTTTATTCATTATTAACTTCTTTCAAAATTATATTCAAAACGTTTGTTTGTATATATACTTACTAATTTGTTATTTTTTTCAAAGTCGCTAGTGAACGATAAAATCTGATAATGGTTTTTTACTAATTGGTCTAAATTAATCGCTAATTGTTTAAACAAGATGTTAGGATTACCAAACTCAGTCACACTAAAATACAAATTGTAATTTGTAAATGAATTGTTATTTTTAAAATCAATTTCTAACGATTCGCTTATTAAAAACTTCCAACAAGAATTTTTTGTATCTTGTATTATAGTTATACCTTTCCTGTCATCTATTATTGGAATTTCGTATAAAATAAAATCAATTGTTTTTTCAAAAACATTATCAACATCTTTTTTATTTAGATAAAATTTTCCTTGTAAATTATCATATAAAACCTGAAATTTATGACTAGATTCTTTACCTGAATGAATATCTTTAACATCTTCTATATCTACTTCTATATAATCAAATTCAGGCTTTACATTTGTTATAGATAAAATTTTACCATTATCAGGTTGATACTGAACGTACATTTTTATAAACCTAAAAAATCTTCATATTTTTTTAAAATTATATCATTTACAAATCTATCCGATGCATAATGAAATATTCCTGTTTGTAAATAATTTCCTATGTATAAATCTAAATTTTTAGTAATATAGACTCCAACTTTATCTTGCCAATGTTCTACTGTGTCTTGCCATTCTTGGATACAGGGTTTCATATGCACAAATTTTAAAAAATTTACTGTGTTATTAGTTATATCGGTATCATTATTTAATATTTTACTGGCAATTGCAACAGATAAATCCATACTAGGTTGTTTTGGATAAAATTCTTTGCAATAATGTCCATAAAATAATTCCCAATTTTTTGAAATTAATTCTAACCAAGAAAAAAATTCTTTTGCTTTATTAGATTTTTTAAAATAATGCAATCCTGAATATAAATTAGGCAAATAATTTGCACTAAATGCTTTCCTATAGTAATTATCAACCACTACTTTAGATCGATAAGTATAAACTTTATTTAAATAAAAAAGATCATAATTTTTAAAAAAATCCCACCATAAATTTAAATCTTGAAGCACTAAAGTATCTGTATCAAAAACAATTGTTTCATCATACGGACTCACATGATAGGTTTTCCATCGATTAAGTATTTTATATCTGGAACCATCAAACTCCGTCCAAGGAATTTTTATAATTTTATCAAATAAAATTTCATATTTTTTTGGAATTATGTCATTAGTAACAATACTAATAGGCAAATTATTTCTAGAACTTATACTCATTGCTGATAAACAGGCCTGAATTACGTATTTGTCTCCATCAGCAAATAAAAGAAATCCTTTAGACATTTTGATTAACCATATCAATACATCTGTTTAAACTAAACTTGTTCATAACGTGAATTGTTACACCTTGCCAGGACATTAAAGTATATTCGCCTATATAATTTTCTTTCTCTAATAAAAAAATAACTTTATCATCTTTTATACTATGACATATATCTTTATCTGTTGTGAAATAAAGTTTTCCAGGCATTAATTTTGCAAAATCGCCATCATTGTATCCATTCATTATATGAATAGCAATACTAAAAGCATGATCATTACGGAAATACGATTGTTTAATTTGGAAAATTGATTTGTAATGATGCCAATTATCTTGTATATGTTCAACTAACTCAAAAAATATTTTATTTTTTTCTGTTTTTCTAAAAAATATTGCTGTTGCCCAATAAAACTTAACTCCTATATCACTTACATACTGGAATTCTGAATAATTCCTAAAACCTGCTAGATCATAAGATTTATCGTAAATTAAAAAATCATGATCTTGTGTAAAACAATGCTTATACAAATTATCTAATAATAAAATATCTGTATCAAGTAACAAAGTTTCATTATATGGACTTATTCTAAATGCAGTCGATCTAAGGTTGTTTTTAAATTCTAATTTTGTTTTAAAAATTGTTCCGTCTGAATAAGTTTTGTAGAAATGATTTTCATCTTTACCAACAACAAAATCAACATTATTGTTATTTTTACTCCAAGATATTGATAAAATTTTATCAAACACTTTTTCAGCATCAGGAAAACTTTTCAATAAGTAATCTTTACTGTCTGTAACAACTGTAGTAGGTAAATTTAGTATCTTTTTAACTTGCTTGGCTAAAAAATAAGCTTGTTTTAAATAATCTACCTTTGTATTATTCCTTGCAAATAATAAAACTCCAGAATTATTACTCATAACTCAACTAGATTTTCAATTGTTCTTTGTTTTTTGATCCGATTGTAATTATTAATATAATTATTCGAAGCAGTAAAATAAGTATTGATTATATTTTCAAGAAATAGTTTTAAATTTAAAATCTGTACGGGCGTTTCGTTATCATCTATTAAAACAAGTTCATCTTGATCTTTTTCAAGCATAATATTACAAAAAGAAATTAATTCTTTTGTTACTGTAAACTGTGCTCCTTCGTAATAATAAACTAGATCTTGATAAAACTTTTCTTGGAATGATCTTTTTTGATTGTATAGCGTAGCCATATAATTAGAAACGTCTAATGCTTTTTCTAATCTTTCGTCCATAAGTCCTCTGTAAAATAGTACTTATAACAATCAAAAATTGTAATCTTAGATAATGATATGCAACAAATTACGCTAACGTAGTGGTATTACTTACAGAAGGCAATGCAACTTCTACATTGCTACCAGTAGGTTGATAATATTGAATATAACTTGTCAATGTTCCATCTACATTTTCATCTACTATTGGACCATAAGGAGGTGCTGGCGGATTAGGAGGTCGATCTCCTTGGTCATTATCTATAAACCATATTTTAAAATATAGTTTATTTCCGGTAGCAGAATCATGAGATGCTGAAATAATATAAACATTCTCTGCATAAACAGCGGCTGAACCGTTTTTACTAAAAATATATTCTGGCGTTGTAGTTAGATTATAATTTCCTTTAGTATTGGTAGTTCCTGTGCCAGTGGCAACCGTTGTATTATATCTAAATTTTATTGTTCCTGCATTACTTAGCAAACCTGCCCAATCTGCTCCTTTGGCACCTGAAGCGCCCGTAAGAGTAGCTGAAAATCTTATCTCTCCGCCGGCATTAAAAAAATATCTACGGTGCTCAAAATTTGTAAAAGTAACTGTTACTTCGTGCTTAATAGTTCCATTCCACGGAGTAGTCCTGACACTATTTGTAGCAAAAGTACCGCTAGTTGCATTAGTTCCATTTATAGAAAATTTATTGCTAGTAATAACAGTTATTGCAGCATCATAATCATTGTAACCTTCATTGGTGTCACCACTGCTTGTATCTGCCGCAATTACTTGTCCTACTTGAATATTACCTATATTACCATCTGCTCCTATTTGATGATTATTACATTTATTAATATCAGTGCGTAAAGCATCCATATGACTAGCTAAAATTGTAGTCCCGCTAGACACTTGACTACTAGATAGAGATTGTCCATATCCACTATTAGCTGAAATATTCGAAGCACTATACGCTCCAGTGCCAAGAATATTTGCTACTCTACTTTGTAAATCATTATACTGTGAAGCACTTATTTGTTGTCCAACTGATACCGTTGCCATATTTTTTCCTTAATAAGCCTTATTTATATTATTCATACAACTATCATTACAAATTTGATTTCATCATTTAAATTATCTTCTAAAGATTTTCCTACTACAAACACATTATTTTCAATAGCAGCAGGTGAAATAGCAATGGCACACCCAGGTTCAATTGCAGAAACCAACAAATCGCCTTTTTTAACAGGTCCAACTACTTTACAAGGAATTTTGCCACGTAATGCAATAGGTAATCCTGGAGATTCACTATTCATTAAGTGTGCTGGATTAGTTGACACTACTCCTGCTATCCTATAATCGCAAAAAGTATTTGATTCTGTTATTTCTTTTTCACCGCCAAATACAACAACTGTTCCTGGTTCATAATCTTTATCAGATTCGTAAACTTCTGCTAAGTCGGCATATTGAGCTTGAGTAGCAGTTCCTCTAAATAAATTTGCACGTATATCTCTATTTGCGTCTCTACCAACGATTGTATTTGCTGTATTGTTTACTGTTGCAGATCTACCAGTTCCATCTAATTCCAATGTTGCTGCGAGAGTTGCTCTACCATTAAAAGTAGTTGCAAACATAGTTGTAAATCTTTCACTATCACTGCCTATTTCAACAGTGTTAACACCAGTCAAATTTATAAGATTACTGTATCCAGGCAAAACACTATTAGCTTGAAATCTAATTGGCATTTGTTGTTGGAGATTAATATCATTAACCTGAATATATATTTCTCTACCTTGCTCATTAGCAATCATACCTTTATCATCATTAATAATCCTAATTTTTAAATCATTAGAATCGCCAATAGATATACCAAGATCACTAAATTCTACTAAATTTGTAAAGGATGCTAATCCAGTTTGCACATAATTTTCTGCTGGTATACCTCCAAGTCTATCAGCATTAGTTGCAGTTCCCCACCATCTATGTGCTGTGCTAGTAGCTCCTTGCGAACTATTGGTTGTATTTTTTAAGGTTAATCCTTGTCTAACAACATCAAAACCTGGATAATCAGGAGCTTCTTCGGCATTTATAACAAATTCAATTCCACTTATGATATGTATTACTTCATCTGCTACTACAGACACAATTACAGGTCTATTAGTTCCAAAACTATCCCTTATCGTCCTACTTTGGAATCTTGTAACACTATCCCCAACACCTTGTGGTCCTATTAAAACAAAACTAGTTCCGTTGTAAGCATATAATTGTTCGTTTTGTGTATCCCACCAAAAATCTCCTTCGCTTAGTCCAGCGGGAGTATTACTATCTACTTCTGCTCCACCTGTGGTTCTCCATCTATTACCATCATAAAATTTTAATTTACTGGTAGAACTATCAAACCATATTTGTCCCATTAATGCTTTAGGAGGTTGATTGCCTCCTGCAAAATTTTCTAATAAGAATACAAAATTTTCATTTTGTATTTCTCCGTATCCTGCATAATTTTTTCCAACTAATTTTAGATCAGTTGTTTGATCAATAGTACCATCTTCAACTACTGTGAGCTGAGCAGTATTGTACTTGTTTATAATATAAGCCATTAATTTCCCCTATCTGTTATTTAAACGGCAACCCTCGATACAAATGACCACGATACACCACTACTTTGATAAGTGTACACATATCTTGTCGGAGTCAAAGTTACTGCTCCACTAGCAGTCGAATTAGCTACTATACTTTGCACCACTGATTCAGTGCCTGTTCCTGTTGCATCTCTCACATTTTCATAAGCTACTTGTAAAACTCCAGAATTATCTGACGCAACACTTACAATAATTCCCGAGGCAACACTATTATCATATGATACAGTGAAAATTTTAGCAAATGAGCCTTGTACAACTGAATTAGGTGCCTTTAGTGCATCTAAAATAGTTGCAATACTATTAGTTGGTCCAAAATTTGTAAATACGTCATCTGGATCTGACAATCCACTTATATCAATACTAATTAAAATATCTACACTAGCTATTTCTGTGTCAACATAATTTTTTGTTGCTGCATCTTGTGCTGCTTGCGGATCACTTACTCCAGTTATCCTAGTGTTTGCACTTACTACATTTTTATTTCCACCTACTGCTTCTAATTGTATTCCTGAATTAGAACTTGAAATTTTATTTGCATCAAAATTAAGATAATCAATATCTAATTCTGTAAGTGTTCCAATCCTTGATAATCCTAAAGCACTAATAACTGTAGAACCTAAACTTGTCTTGTTCAAGACTGTGACACCGTCTACTTTTATAGATGGATTTGGTATTGCTAATGACGAAATTAAATTTATATTTTGATTACTGGACCAAGATTCTGTATTCACTTGATATAAAAAATCTTTTGATCCATTTAAACTTCTTAATATAAGTCCTCCGCCATCTACTGTTGCATCGTCTGCTTCTGTACTATCATCTGTAATACCAAGTTCTATGTTTTTATCTTGTATTCGCAAAGTAGTAGCATCAATGAATAAAGTTTCACCTTGTACAGAAAAGTTTCCTCTTACGTTTACATCACCATTTACATCTAATGTTGTGTTAGGAGATGTAGTGAACATTCCAATTCGTGAAGCCGACGCATCAATATAAACAGCATTTAAAAAACTACTTCCAGTCCTTACACGTAATGCCAAATCAGTATTGCTTTGCTGTGTCTCTAATAGTGTAGTTGACCCTGCTATCTTTAATACGGCATACTCTGTATCACCTACACCAACACTTAATCCTGCACTATTTTTAATTCTTAAACTGCCTGTTGTAACCCCATTAGAATTACTAGGCAAAAAACTTTCGGCTTGTCTAACAATACCAGCATCGTCAACTAAAGCTTTACTACTTGTTGCAACACCATTATACCAAAATCCAGTACTTCCAGTTTCTTCTTCTTGATTAGCAACATTAAATCCTTTGTACAATTTTTGCCTTTTAGGAAAATTTGTATCAAGAGGATCGACACTTAAACCAGGAATTGAATATTCTAAAGGTATTGTAAAAGTTTCTGGACTATAAACACCATAAAGCGTTCCTCCTATAAACAATTTAAGTATTGTTCTTTGTACATCTGTTGTATCTAATTGTGATGCAGTCTCAAACCCAGTTTTACCTTGCCCTGCATCGTATTCAGGTCCAACTAATGTTAAATCCGAACCATCAAATAAATATAATTTATTATTTTCATTATCTATCCATATGTCACCAGCTGTTAAGTTTGAGGGTTGTGAACTGTTAACTATAGTACCAGATGCTGGTCGAAAACTAGTTCCGTCAAATACTTTTAATTTTTGATCTTGTTTATCAAACCATAATTGCCCAGTTAAAGGATTTGTAGGTGATGCAGTAGATGCAAAATTTTCTAACAATTTTATAAAATTTTCATTTATCCATTCTCCAAAACCTTTGTAATTTTTTCCTATTAAAGTTAAATCAGTTGTTGCAGTATCAATAATACCATCTGTAAGATCTATCAGTAATTCGCCATCTGTTCTATTTAATCTATAACTCATATATTATCCTTGCCCTGCATAAATTATAAAATTTAGTGTCATATAAGGATTCATGACATTTAAATTTTGTCCTAAAGGATCATCTGATATAATGCCGCCACTGTCGGGCAATGCTTGTCCTGCACCTGTTGCAGTGGGTGCATCATATACAATTGCATTATTATCATTAGGAGTACCTGATATATCTCTCAAAACATAATATTGATCACCGCTTTCTCCACGTAAATCATGTTTATGTTCAGGTAAATTATCAACTTGGATTCCTACACTTTCGGCACCACTTTTAGCACCTACTACATCTGCAGCAATGTCAGTTATAACATTTGCACTATTGCCGCCCATATTATCTTTACCTAATGGAAATCTTCCCCTCAAATCAGGTAAAGCAAAATAACCACTAGTCGGATTAGCTTTGTAAGTAAATCCTATAACGTCATACAATCTTGTATATGCTGATATTAAAATTTCTGAACCATCACATAAGAGCCAATTTACTGGAGCATTTAATCCTGCATACGGAGTTATAACACCTATAGGAGTAGTTGGTACTGCACTTAATAAATTTTGTCTTGATATTTTTTTCAATCCAGTATCGCCACTAACCCTGTTAACCAAAAATTCATCATCTGCTTGTGACAATAATAAATTAGTTTTTCCTGCAATAATAGTATTACTTAATGTAGTAGCAAATACCTTCAAACTTCCACCAATTTGTCCATCAAACAAAATATCACTAGCAGTTATATCACCGGTTAACCTAAATGTAGTAGGCGATGTTAATTTATCAGCAGAACCTGCCCTACCGCTCACTGTACCGCTAACATTTCCTGTTAAATTTCCAATAAAAGTAGTTGCATATATATTAGCAAATTTTTGTGTTCCTGAACCAATATTCCTAGTGTTACTTTCATCTGGTTGCAGATTCTTTGTAGTTGTTACACCAGAAACATTTACATTACCGCCAATATAGGCATTTTTTGCAACTGCTAATCCTCCAAGTGTCCGTATTGATCCAGTACTTAGATTTGTGCTATCAGTTGTATTTGCTGTTCTAATAATACCACTTGCTAATATATTACCAGTAACATCGAGCTCCTCAGCTGGTGCAACGTTATTAATTCCAACTTTTAAATCACTGTCTATTCGCATTGCAGTTCGTAGAATACCATCATTTTTTACTTTTATATCAATTGATGATCCTGCAATGTTATGTTGAATAACACCTGCACTACCCGAAACACCTATATTCATTTCAGCATTTATACCATAATTTATTCCTGCATTATTTTGAATATTAATTGGAAAACTTGTAGTGCTCGTAACATCTCCCCGTAAAAAATTTCCTGCAGGAATTGTATTACCTGCTACAATCAAATTTTCTGCTTTTTCACTAGTACCATAATATTTGACAAAACCTGTTCCAGTTATGTTATTTGAACTTAAATTCATTCCAGGAAAAATAGATGTAAACCCAGGTATTTTAACTTTTGGTGTAAAGTTATATGTAGAAATAATTCCAACAGGTTCTGCTCCAACTTCAATTTTTAAAACGTTGTAATTTTGATCGTCTGTTCCTACTAATACTTCTGGGGAAATACCTGTTATTAATCCTTCGCTAAACTCGGGGCCTACTAACACCCATCCGCTACCGCTATATAAGTATAGTTGTTGATTATCAGTATCAACCCATAAATCTCCAATTAAGCTTTGAGATGCTAGAGGCGCACTATTTGTTTTTTTTAATCCGCCTGCAGACACCCAATTAGTTCCATCAAAAACTTTAAGTTGCTCTATTCCAGGAGTTGAATCGTACCATAGCTGTCCTTCAACCGGTAAAGAAGGTTCTGTAGCACTAGCAAAATTTTCTAATAAATGAAGGAAATTTTCTGCAATTACTGTTCCATAAGCCGTAGTATTTCTGCCCGGTAATTTTATGCTTGTTTCTTGATTAATAGTGTTATCTTCTATTGTGATTACACCCTTGTTAGCTTCATCAGTATAAGGAATTGTATATGCCATGTGTTATCCTTCCACCAACCCTGACAAGCTTTGCACTCTTATCGTGTAATCTATCTGTATTAATCTGTTAAGACTTTTTTGAACAGGATGAAATATCACATGGGTAATTAAATTACCTTCACCGTTTGGATTCCAACTCTTAAGACCTAGTTCATCAAAAACATATAAATTTTCTTCACCAGTTGCATTGTCAAATGCTTCTTGATCTGTAGGCTCTCCATAATCTAATAAACAAGTAACTAAAACATCAGTATAATTTGTTCCACTTACATGCCTAGTTTCTAACTTGTTCCTAACTGGATCAACATTGTTAATGCTACTATCATCTACAACTTTTGTATATGTTTGATTGTAAAGACTAGCATTAGTACCTGTATTATTTGGTGTTAAATAAGAAATAATACCTGTTGGGTCAACATTTGTGCCACCATTGCCAAAACTCATTTCATATATCCATCCTTGACCTGCATTACTCAAACTCTGTGCTAAAGAAATACTCATATTTTCATAATGTATAGCATTCCGTTTATCAACATAGATTTTTTTAGTTTCAGGATCATAAATTTTTATATGACCTTCTATTAAAATACCATTTTTTTCATTTAATTTATCAACCATAATTAATCCTATAAATTATTTATCTTGGCAAATCTACCTGATAAAACTGTAAAAACTTAGCTATATCTGTTTCACTTTCACTTAGAGTTTTACCATTTTCGTTCCAAATTTTTCCGATTTGTCTCACAACAATAACTTTTTGATTTTCTAAAGGTGTGTCTAGCAATACCAATTGATTCGAATTTTGAATTAAAAATTCTGCGGGTATTGTGATATCTCCTTCAGGTGAATCTTTTGAAATTTTTTCTTCACTACTAGCATACTTATCTCTCAAATCGGTATTTAACTGATAACTTTGTATTTCATTTTTCCGTAAACGTCTGCCCGCAACAAATACTTCAAAATCATTTATACTGGCTGGTACAAAATCTAGTTCATAAACAGAACTTGTTCCGTCTGCAGTAAATACTGTAGATATAGTTTCATCTTTGTAAGGAAGGGTTTTATCAGCAGATTGATCATAAATTTCTGTTCCGGCATCATATTTGCTTTTGACTCCAGTTCCGAGCGTTCCTCTCCTTAATTGTTTTAATAAATTTCCATCTTTAATGAAATATTCTATACGCTCTTTATCAATGTAAATCACTCCTGGATTTTTTGTATCAGTATCAGGTGATGGAAGCGAATCGGCGTTTTCTAACTGTATAATTTTATCATACCAATTAAGATCTGCTGCTAATCGTATGTCTTTTGTGCCATCCAAAACTTTATACTGATTACGATTTAAAATATCTTTACTTTGTCTCCAACCAAATTTATTTTTTAATAATTTATTAGTAAAGTGTATTATTTCAACTGTGTCATTATCCTGTAAACCTTTTAATATTTTTACAGTCATTTTATTTGTAGTTACGTAATAATCAACACTAGGATCTAGAATCTTTCCATTAACAATTACCCAAGTATATTGATCATCAACTGCAGGATAGTTTAATGGTACAAACCCATTTCTCAATCTTCTTAACTCATACCAATTAGGAGTACTTTCATCTGGAATAATAAGTGCATTAAGTTCTGTTAATTTTATAATATCACCAGCATTTGTTTGTATTCCTAAATCGCCTATATTTAAAATTGTCCTTGCATCTCCAGTAATTGTTTGAACTGTTGCATTTACATTCCTAACAGGATTACCTGTTCCAAAATTTGGATCATCTATCCTAACATTATTCAAAAATACCGAATACTGTTTACCAATTTGTAATTCTGTATCAAGGTTAATTTCATCAGTACTACCATCTAAAGGATATGTTTGTGTTCCTGCAAGCACACCCGGCGATAATTCCGTACGTTCTGCAATATCAAAACTAATTCTATCTAATCCTTGACTGTCGTGGTTACTAAATTGATAAACAGTTATAACATCTCCTACTTCATAATTTTTATCAATAAATAATTCTCCAGGTGTTGATACAAATAATCCTTCTTGATCAAAATATCCAAAACGGTAATCTCCACCTGATAATGTACTATCATTCCATCCGTTAACAAATACACGTAATTTATCTCCTTCAGATCCTACGTTCTCCGACAATAAAATTGTGCTACCCGATTGTTGATCGACCGGTAACAAAGGATAAAATGAATCTGCAGAGCTAAATGTCCATTGATCTAAAAAAACTAATTCATTATCATTAAGATAAACTCTTACTTGGCCTGTAGTTAATGAAGCTAATGGAACTTGATACAATCTTAAACGATATTCTCTTGTATTAGTAACATCAAAAACTTCATTATATCCTGCATTTAATATTGTATCATTTATTTTTACTATTGTATACCATTCGGTCGGAGTTTGGTTAAAAGGAGTTTGACTTAAATTATATGAAGTTGTAGAACCATCACTTTCAAACCTATCAATAGTGATTGCACTATAGTTTGCAGTAGGGCCATCGAATAATGCAAATTTAATAATTTTACCTTCAATAGGAGGTTGAGGAAGTACTATAACAATGTTATTAGGTTGAGCAAATGTATTATCAGACTTTTCCAATACATGATTAATTCTTTTTCCATCTATAGTAACTAAAGCAGATATATTTTGATCTTCATATCTAATATTAGAGAGGAATTTATTAGTAACACCGTCTCCTAAAAATTCATCAATATCTAAAATATTTACTCCGCTGTATCCTAGTGTTACTAAATTTATTTTACTACTAACAGATGGAGTTTTTACAAATTCTATAGTGTTACCTGTTATAACATAATCATCATTTATTTTTTGTATATTATTGTCTACTTTAACAAACAAAGAAAGTTCTTCAACTGGTGTTGTTCCAATATTAAACTCTTTTTGTATTCCATCTGCGTAATAATTTACACTAGTAATTTGACTAGCTCCTTCTGTCGGTCTTTCAAAAACTGTTACATCTAAAGTATCTAAAATTAAACCTGGTATAAATTCCTCTGGACCTTTACTATTAACTGGCGTATAAAAACTATCTCCATCAACAACTATTTCTTCTGCAGTAACTCCTTTAGCATTAGTATAATCTAAATTTCCACCTATTACTAAAGAATCATATTGTATATTTGTAGGTAAGAAACTACCATCGCTTGTAGTTTTCCTAAACACTATCTTATCAATTGATGTTATTGCTATGTTTAAAGTGCTTAATGGTATAGAAATTATAGATCCGTCTCCTAGCACAGATTGCATAGTTGCATTTGGATTAGTTATGCCTACTCCACTATCAAAATTAGGATCGTCTATCCTTACTCCATTTTTATAAACATTGTACAATATATTATTTTCTAATGGCTTAGAAAATTTTAGGTCAGTTGTTGTAACAACTACAGGTATAGAACTATCATTTGCTGGTTCAGTCAGCAACGTGCTATCATCTAATCTCAATTCGTGTTCATTTACTAAATCTTGGAAAAATGGTACTTCAACTTTGACAACTTCATTTCCAGTTGATTCTATAACAATAGCTGTGATATTTGTTATATCTTGTATTATCCTAGTTCCTA
>Ga0181590_10001528_pt1 | contig 19543 bp, 26 predicted proteins | sample 071ome_34_FD_132446 | JGI IMG/M metagenome (GOLD analysis project Ga0181590, IMG submission 132446) | Coastal salt marsh microbial communities from the Groves Creek Marsh, Skidaway Island, Georgia - 071411BT metaG (megahit assembly) | ecosystem: Environmental > Aquatic > Marine > Intertidal...
AATCGGTCTCGGATTGATTCTTGGTGCTTTACATGGGGCTGCTCAGGCAGTCCCTGTAGTCCCTAACTTTACACAGGGCTCCATGACATCACATACAGAGACAACGCAAAAAATTACAGAAACCATCAACTCGATGGACTATAACACAGGGTATCAATACTCTGTAACAGGGAGTGGAATTACAGCATCTGGTTCTTTGCAACCAGGAACAGGTGCTAATACTGTAACTATAGAGGGAGTGAATTCAACATGGACAGGAATTACAAGCAGACCAAACTTTGTACAAACAACACCAGGGGGAGCGTTTCAGTTCACAGAAACGTATCAAGGTCCTGGTTTAAGCAATCAAACGATTATTCAAAGAACCACGGACGTAACAAGCATCACAGATACTACAAGTATTTTCTCGCAATAAGTTGTGGATTACTATCCCCGACACAAGCGTTTGCTGAAACTGTTGGTGGTGTATCTGCTACTGCTGCTCCCGTTGCTAATAGTAGTGGGAGCGTTACAAACCAAGCAATCCAGGTCTTACAGGGACCGTACATTACAAACACTTATGGAAATGGAATCCAGTGTCAAGGACCAACCTTAAACTTTACTCCATATGTAACAGGTAGTGCTTCAAAGCAATCACCTTACGAACCATATTATAACGATCCCGTTTATGATATGAGGGACATGGATGAAGATGGTGCTCCTGATAATCCAGGTTCCGTTTTATATACAGTTCCAATTAGAACTGGACAGAAAGATAACTACAACTTGGGTGTAGGTTTCTCTGCTACATGGTCACGTCCTTTAGATCAAAAATTACAAGAACAATGCAAAGAAGCAGCCGCTGCTAACATCGCATTGATGCAACAGCAAACTGCTAACAAAAGATTAGATTTTGAAATCGCAAGATTAAAGAACTGTGGTGAATTGATAAAGCAAGGAATTCAGTTCCATCCTAAATCACCATACTATAAAGTATGTGCTGACGTTGTAGTACACAACGTCAATTATATCAAAGACCATAATCATCCACACGTACATCAAATTAACGTTTCTTCTTCCTCGGAAACACAGAACGCAACTCCCGAATCGCGTGTGAGCGTTCGCGCTGAAGATCTTGGCGGTCCCTTACAGACAACACCTCAGGTTGCTTCCCCCTGATCTTAGCAACCTTCTTCATAACTTTCTTGACCGTTGGTTTGACAACCTTTAGTAGGATGTCTGCCAGCGGTTTTGCCATAAGTGCTGATGTTGTAGCAATGACAGCGATACCACCAGTTGTCATTACGGCACCAGCACTAGGAAGACCAGCGATGATCTGCTGTGGAATAGGAACTGCTTCTGTGATCTGAACACACTCGTTGCCAATCAACTGATAGTCAGTAACCTTCTTTCTAAATCCTTCGATGTATGTCCCTACAGGTTCCTTAGCATTCTGTGATGCTGTAGGACACTGAATGACCGCACTAACAGGGGGAGTTTTAGGTATCGGTAACTCATCAATAGGGGGAGTTTTAGGTTCCTCTTTTTTTCTAGTGTCAACTCCAGATGGTCTAGTAGGAACTATCTGATTTGGTTCAAAATTAATAGGATTATAACTGGGGAGATTACCATCGCAGTAAGTAACCAGTCCCTTGGGGTCATCCCCCGCAATGGTTTTGGAGTTTGGATTCGTCTCATGTGCCTCAACACATCCAGGAATGTCAACAATAGGTACACCAATATTTACCACTACAGGTGGTGCTAATGGCGTTGATGTGTAATATTCGTTAGCAGTTATTACTTTAGGAATTTGAATCTCACCGATCTTAATATCAGTAGAAGTTATTTCAGGAATCTTAGGCATTAATCATGATGAAAGAAATTTAAAACACTAGTCCAGATTGAATGGAAGAATACATACAAAAAGAAAGTTTCTGTTGCTTCTCTCTTAACTTGTTTTTTATACGGAGATCTTGCCATAATATTACCTTAATTTTAACTATTTAACAATTTAAATTAGCAATCATTAAAAACTGTTCCGATTTCCGAACCCAATTCAGATCCCGCTTTCTGTCCTAATAGAAGTGCCCAACCACCTGCCAACCATCCGATGTAAGGGATATTGACAAGAGCAGGGACTGCTACGCCAGCAGCAATAGCACTACCTGCCATCGCACCTTGTGAGCGTGCTCCAGCGTCCGCCCTGATACACTCTTCGCTTTTCGCAAGGGTCTTTCCCTCGGCATCTACTGAAGCGCCTCCTAGGTTGCGTGTACCTTCTCTGGTGTATTCATCACGACGATACTCACTACGCTTCTGAGTTCCACCACCAAAGAATCCTCTTTTTTCACTATCAGAATTTAAAGATCTTTCTGACTCTAGAACTTTAGGATCATCTGCACGATACTCAATCTCATATCCATCCTTACCTACTTTTATTTTGTAGGAGGAATATGGTCCACGGGGAATATTGATTGCAGGGACATCCCTTACTTTAGGAGTGTTGTCTCTAAGTACATAACCAAGAAGTCCAAGGTGAGAAACGCCCACAACTGCACCCAATGCCAATGCAGCAATCTTAATTGGCGATTGTTTGTTGGTTGGTATTTGTGTTGGCATTTCTACCTCGGTCTTCTTGGATTTAAACATGGTTATAATGGGATATTGGGACCAGTTGTAATAGGACCAGTAGGAATGGAAGGACCAGTTGCTTCTGGAATCTTAGGCATTGCTGAATCTACCAATTTAGGTAATGCAGTTTTAACACCTTCTACTGCTGCTGCAGTAACTTTCTTTCTGGCGTCCTCCATAAGAACATCTGCATTCTTATACAGATAAACCCCACCGCCGAGAACTGATAATGATACCAGTCCCGACAGCAGGGCAATGACGTTAATCAATTTTTGCATCTTTCTTTTCCTCTACTTTTTTGGTTTCTTCTTCCTTTTTCTTAGCAGGAACGACCCCAAATGTGGCTAGAGTTCCAGTAAAAACGGAAGCGATAAAAGTAGGATCGATGTTTTTCTGAGGCATACCAGGAACGGAAACATAATTAAGTGTCAGGATTGCTGCTGACCACCCTAATATAATTACACGCACCAGGGTAGATACACCCTCATCAGCCCATTCAAATTTATTTTCATTCTTCTTGGCATCCTCAGTTTTAATCTCTTTATTTTCAGACATTAAAAAAGGAGCATGGCTCCTTTATTTATATTATGCTACTGCTGGAGCAGTTTTCTTTTTTCCGATATTGTACTTAGATTCAAGTTCCCATTCACCTTTTTCTTTATAAGCAAGAACTTTAATCTGATTAAGTGGTGCAATGTCTAGAATCTTTTCTTGGTCTGGAGAACCAATTGTTACGAGTCCCCAGTCAACAAGAAGTTGAATAATTCGATTCCTACGCTGAACATCATTCTGCGTCAGATTTGCGGTCTTACCATCAAGAGCAAACAACTCTTTGAAATGAACGATGTAGTACTTTCCTTGCTTATGAAGGATGTGACAAGATTGATAGAGTTTCTTTTCTTTACGTGAAGCAACTCCAATTCTAGAGAGTGTCTCACGCACTTTAAGAAAATCATCGGGTTGAGAAAGTTTAACCTCAACCATACTTTCACGAGTCCACTGTACCTCAGCAACTTGCGTCATTATTTTTTACCTCCACGGTTTAATTTAGATTTAATGTAGTCAATTTGTTCTTTATTTAGTAACTTCAGAACTGCCTGTGCTTTTTCGGTACTATAATTATAATACTCCTTGACACATTCAAGATCATCAAGTTTGACTTTCTTTTCCCAGGGCGAGAAACGTTTTCTCTTCCTGACGGTATTTATAAAGAAATCATATTGAAGTTTATTCGGCAACTGATGATACAGATTCATTTCATTTGCCAACAAAACCGTGTCGTAGTGTGACGCCATGCATTTGGTAATGACCCAGGAGGGATAATCTTTTTCCCATCCTGGGTCTTCGCCATCCATTAGATTATTTTTGCTTTCATTGATTGTCTTCAAATAATCCGTCAAGGGATGATTGTACTGTTTCATAATTTAGAAGAAGAAGTTCTTTTCGTTCTTTTTGGTCACGGGTGTACGTTCCTGTGGATCTCATTGTATAAGTAAGATCCCAATCCTGCTGATACCATCCTGGGAATCTTTCTTTGACATAGAGATCTGAATTGTAAGTAATCATGCAATTCTGTTCTGAATTAGAACAATGTGCAGCAAACATTTCATGATCAAATCCCTTATGCATATTTCCCTTCTTACCATAAAGAGAAGTTTTAATATCATAAGGGGGATCTAGAAAAACAAAACTGTCTTTACCATAAAGCAATTCAGCATAATCCATATTGGTGATTCTCCAATACTGAATTAACTCAGAGACAGCAGGCAAACGATCAATACCTCTAAAGGTAAAGTTTTGTCTAGATGCTTGCTCACTAAAAGCAGATGATTCTGACAGTCCGCTGAAAGAACATTTGTTTACAATGTAAAAATTAAATCCAGCATTGTAATCATCGTTGGTGTTTAGTGCCAACTTGGCGTTGTCAAATGCTTCTCTGTGAGCATGGGGACTCTCACCTAGTTCTGTCTTGAGTTCTCGAAGGTCATTGGAGAGGCGATCTCCATGGTCCCTGAGGGTCTTCCAGAAGGCATACAGAGGGTAGTAAAGGTCGTTGACCCACACATCAGTGCGAGGGAACGTCTGGGTCACGTAGAGCGCCATAGAACCGCCACCTAGGAACGGTTCACGATAGGACTCAAATGTAGGCAGGTGGTTACTCAGGAACTTGATTGCTCTAGATTTACCTCCAGGATATCTCAATGGTGTTTTATACTTCATAATCACTATCTTTAAGATTTTGATTCAATTTCCAAACATCATCCATTTCTGTTACATACCTAATAAACCCCATATTATTCACAGATTCTAAAAGTTCTTCCAAGTATTCTGATTCTGGATCTCCCTCTTTAATAGAATCTTGAAGATGGTCAAAATAAAAATGACACGCTTTAGTGACAAAATCAATTAATGCAGTTTTAGATACATGATCAGGATAATCAATGATTACTTGTTTCATAATCAGCAGGGTGATACTTCAGAAATTCAAGAAAGGTCATTTTCATTTCCTTCTGAGTCATGCCGCAATGGGCAGCAGCAGCAGGAAGATTCATGGTAGCACGAAACAACGCTTCGTTTGCTTCTGCCACATTCTGAGGCGTAGTTTTCTTTGTCATTTGAAATTGCACTCCACCATCATTTCGGTAAGAGCAGCAAGGAGATTGATCTCTTGATCTGCAACAAAAGCAGATTGGTATTGGTATTTACCAAGAATCAATACTGCCTGAGGAATAGTTCGAGGATCTAGGCAAGCATAAAGATTGTCATAGATTGAACGAAAAATGTGAGATGGTTCATTGTCCAAATTAGAATTGACCCACTTCTTAACAGTAGTAAACTCTTTGTTCTTCAATGCCTGAGTAAGTTCTGCAAACTTGATATCAGACAAACTAGAAAGGATGCCACTATCAATGACACCACCAACTGAGTAGCGTTGACACTCGTTCAGTGTACGACGCCAATCAGGGAAGAACTTTAGGATTATTTGAGGAAGTACTTTTTGATCATATTGTACGCCCTCATTCTCAAGTACAAACCTGAGACGGTCGAAGAAGGTCCCCGCAAGAACTTTCTTTTGCTTTCCTGGGATTGAAAAATCAACGACTGCACATCGACTGTGGAGTGGTTCGATGATTTTGTTTTTGTAGTTACAGGTGAAAATAAACCGACAGTTACCATGAAACGTCTCAATGTTCGCCCGTAGAGCGAGTTGAACATCGTGGGTCGTGTTGTCAGCTTCGTCAATAATGACGACTTTGTGTTGGGAGTCACTAGATAGTGATACGGTCGATGCAAAATTTTTGACCTTGTTTCGTACTGTGTCAATTGCCCTTCCTTCGTCAGATCCGTTTACAATAATATAGTCAACACCGAGTTCTTCGCAAAGTGCTCGGGCGACTGTTGTTTTACCTATACCAGCAGTTCCATGCAGAAGCAGATTAGGAATCTGCCCACTGCTTAGAAACTCCTTAAAAGTTTTCTTTGTTTCCTCTGGGAGGATACAATCATCAATTTTCTTGGGACGATATTTCTCGACCCATAGAAATTCATTACGACTCATAATTCAATTAAACGCAAAAGGTCGATCATACTGTTGGTGGACTGATGACTTTGCGCCAAGGCGGGCACGCATCAGAGCAAATCCTAGCATAGGATTTGCATTTCCACAAGTAAAAATATCACACACTGCTTTGCCTTCTTCTGGCCAAGTGTGAATGCTGATGTGACTTTCAGCAAGTAGAGTTACGGCAGTAACTCCTTGGGGTTCAAACTGATGAGAGATAGTGTTCAAGAAAGTTGCACCAGATACTTCTGCAGTTTCATATAGCAACCTTTCAATAAACATTCGGTCATTTAATGTATCCGAATCACAATCATACAGAGTAAAAAGTACGTGTTTCAATCATCAATCTCCATAGGTAGAATCAGGTTCAAGTGCAATGAAGTATTCAAGATCAATATCTTGACTTACAAAGTGAGCAAGTCGAGGAGTAACTTCAACCATGTAGTTACCAGGAATAATCCTGATAGATTCCGTTTTAAAGTTGAAGGAGAAAGGAACCTCAGATGTTCCAACCAAGAATGATACCGTATTAGAAGTATCATTGTCTTTGTCCTTAGTCACAAAGTTAACTTCATCACCTTGGCACTCAAGACAAAGATCAGGGAGAGCATAGATGCTTGCACTCTTAATAAGAGAATCAAGAACAGACGAACTGAGGGAGAAACTAAATTGATAACTTGGAATATCAATCGATTTCTCAGGTGGATAGTGAATTACATCAGGATCCGCAAAAAAGTATTTGACCTTAGAACGACCACTCTTAATAGTCAGGTATGAGGCATCATCAAATTCAATCTCAGGATCACTGAAAAGAGACACGCCATTCAGGAACTGTGCAAGATCATAGATTGCAAATGGAATTGGAAAATCCTCAACAACCGTTGCTTTAGCATAAATGTTTTTAGTTGCAGAGATGGTTGCAAGTGAACTCCCTCCACGAATGTAGATTGAGTTGTTAATCTGAGAAAAATTCTTCAGAATAGTTTTGGTCTTTTCAGATAGTTTCATTAAATTTACTGATTGTAAGTTTCACGGACAGCGTTCTTATCATTGAAGTTCATAAGAAGCACAGCATAATGCATAATCTTCATGATGTCACGACGGGCACTACCCTTCTTATCGTAACGAGAAGCATACTTGAGAATGTTACTACGGCAGAACGCTTCACCGTCCCCACATGCTTCAATCAAATCAAGCGTTTGAATCTTTTGATCACCAGCAGAATAATGCTGGTTGTAAGTTCCACGAATATACTCAAGAAGTTCTTTTACAATTGCTTCTTCGTTGTATTTCCAAGGAGTGCTGGGAGAAGGTTTAATCATGTCCATATTCAAATTGAATTCGTGTTGTTCGTCCATTTCAAGTACATCGTAAAGTAAAGACCAAGCGTTAACCATAAGGAAAAAGGAACTCGTTTACAAATTGTTCTGATCTTTCCTTGCCAAAGTTATTAGCAAGGTATCCACCCACAGGATCCAGTTTCTTCATATAAGAATCAAAGTCCTTATAAACTGTCTCGTCGGTTCCTTGGGGATCAGCAGATTCTAGCATATCTTTGTAAACTTGTAAATAGGCACGGAAGTCATCTAGGTAATTGTTAACTTCAGACATTGTGCATTTACGAACAAAGATATGTTCTGAAAAATGATTCCCTGGTTCAAAGAATCTAAACGACCCTTCTGCCTTTGGAAGTTTGTCACCTACAGAAAACAAATAGTTTTCCACAGGATGCTGAAAGTCAAATACAATAATGACTTTCTTCTCAAAGAATCCCATCAAGTCCATACCAAAGCAAGGAAGGTTCTTCCCCGTTTTGGGATACATGATGGTGTTGTAGATGTTTGATTTTTCACTCCAGATATCTACTGCTCTGGATTTAATGAACTGAGGACTCTTCCAAATCTCTGCTCTGAGATTTGTATCTCCTGACCAATCTGCCCATACGTGGTCCAGTTTTAAATCAGGAAATGTTTTATACAGAGTCCTCTTATACTCTTTCCACAAGTCCATAAAAAAAGAGGGAGAGAACTCCCCCAGTATATCACGCTTCGGCAGGTTCGTCAAGTTGAATGTCAGCATCCACTTTGTCATACAGTTCCAGGAAGGACTGCTTGGTTTCATCATCAAAGCGGTTCAGACAAACTTTGATTGCCTTTGCTTTGTTGTTGAAGATGCTGTAAGCACGGATGATATGAACCAGACGACGGGTGCTGATGATTTCATCGATAGCACCTTCATAGAACGTCTTACGGATCATCTGTGCCCAATCAGTGAGACGACTGCAGAACTCACGATCCTCCACACCAAGATCAAGGGAAATGCCCTCAAGGATCTTTTTCTCTACAGTGGCAGTGGGATACTCTTGCTCAAAGGTAATGGGGAATCGCTCAAGGAATGCCTCATTGAGAACGTTAGTTCCAATAAAGCGACCGTCATCGCTGCCTTTACCTTTAGTATTTGCAGTTGCAACAACATTGAATCCATTAGCAGGTTTTACATATTTACCAATCTTTTTGAGGAAGAGACCTTTGCCCTCAAGAATGGATTGCAGGCAAAGAATTTTGTTGGATGCCAGGTCGATCTCGTCTAGAAGCAACACAGCTCCTTTCTCCAGAGCATCGATGACTGGTCCATTATGCCACACAGTTTCGCCATTAACAAGACGGAACCCACCAATAAGATCATCCTCGTCAGTTTCAATGGTGATATTGACACGAATCAGCTCTTTATTTAGAGCAGCACATGCCTGTTCGACACTAAGGGTCTTACCATTACCAGACAAACCAGTGATGAAAATAGGATAGAAAAGATTGCTACCCAGGATTTTCTTCACATCAACAAAGTTCCCGAACGGGACAAAAGTGTCATCTTTGTCGGGAATTAGGTTGGTTTCTTCCCGAACGGGATTAGCAGAAGGTGCCTGATAGGTTTGCTCCAGACGTTCAGCAGCAGTCAGGTTCCAACGACCATGACCAACCTTGTATTGATCAAGACGTTTGGTGACAGTGGGATAGGAAACATTGAACTCTCGGCAAGCAGCGTTGATAGCATCGCCACCAAACTCGGTGCCATAGTTTTCAGAAAGGAAAGAGATCAGTTCGTTGACGTTGAGGTTAGACATGCGAGGCATTTGTCCTTGGGGTGTTTCGTTGACTTTCATAGTATAAGGGGGGTAGTGGGGATCGGACGACCCCCGTGGACAGTTCATCAAGCGACCATGCTGATGAAGGAAGACAGAACTTTCTTGTTCATTGATTTTGCTTTGAGGGACTTTTTAAATGCTGTACGAATCTGTGCATTAGTAGCATCTTCGGCAACTTCAAAGTCATCACTTTCATTCAAAGTTGTAGATGCAATTGCATACAAAGCAGAATAACCATTGTTCTTGATTTCCCAAAAACGCTCTTTAGACCAACGCTTCTTCATTTGATCATTGTAATCCTTAACGTAAGTGTAGAAGAAATTGCGAACATCACGACTAGGAAGAACGCGAATACCAATGATGTTGACTTCGGGGAAATTCTCTTGAAGGTTAGTCAAAAGAATTTTAGTAATGCTAGTGTCCCAATAATTTTCGTTAATCGCTGGTTTGTAAACTCGACCAAGTTTGCGATCACGAATCCGACATGCTGCATGAATATGAGCACGACCCCACATGTCATCATCATTATTGTACCTCTTCATTTTATTTACCCGCGAAAGACCTGCAGATTCGCCGTCTGTCAGGATAACAGCATTTACTTTTTGAAGATTATTCTCTTTGATAAAGATGGGAATGATTTCCCGAAGAGTAATCAAAGTTTCATTCAGAGGAGTTCCAGAGAGACCCAGACCAGGAGGCAGATAATCCCAATGACGTTTCTGGAGAAAGAATGCCATAGAGAAAAGATTACGGCAATCTTGTTCTAGATCTTTAGTAGAACGTTTGTGAGAAATCAAATTAAGCAGACGGAACGAACGATACATGTACAGAGTATTGTTCTCCATCACTTGAATTTCCGATCCGTCATCTTCATATGATTCCCTACAATCAGAATAGTCATAAGTGAAGGCATAAGTTTCAAAAGGAATGTTTACCTTTTTACAAAACCAAATCAAGTTGAGAAGTTGCTTGACAGTATCAAGAATAAAATCTTGCATAGAACCAGACCAGTCAAGAACAAAGATAAGACCATGGTTCTTACCGTCAGGAAGAACAGTAATCTTCTTGAACAGATCTTCGTTAAACTTATATGTGTGGAGTTTGCTGGTATCAAGAACACCAGTGCGAGAAGTAGATGCCCTAGCATAAGCATCTGCAGATTTCTTACACTCAAACTCTTTGACCATATAGTTCACACCGCTAGCAGCATCCTTACGATACTTAAGATACTCTTGCAGAGCAATCTCTTGTCCATCCTTACGGCACTGCATATAACTTCCAGCATTCCACTCACTACAACGGTCAGAGATCTCTGCAGGATCGATGATCAAGTTCTCAAGGATGAGTTTAGGAAACTCAAGATACACAGTTTCCAATGCCTTCTGATCAATCAGTTTTTCTTGATTACGTTCAAACGCAGCATCGGTCTGCGACTCAAGAGGATCAAACGTTTGACCACCCTCGTAACTAGGAGTGTCTAGGTCAGCATCATCACCGCCGTTATTACCCTCGGATTGCCCCCCAGAATCGCCTGGAAGGGGGTTCTCCGATGTTTCATGAGTTTCCACCTCAACAGTGCTGGAATTGGAGGAAGGTTGATTGTCTTTGTTTTGTTTAGTATTCATAGGAAGATCGGTTTCTTTCCGATCTTCTTGCAATTTCTTAACATGCTCAAAAAGCATTTTAGAGATCTCAAGAACATCAGCAAACGTTTCTGCATGTTCAGTCAGGGTAACAAACTCCTGTTCATTTTCCTGAAAAGGAACTGCAGCAAATGCCCCGATCTTAAAATGGATGTTGATGCGATCAATAAGATTCAACTCATCAATGTTTTCATCAGCAATGCTAAAAAAGTCATCATCGGAAAGTTCTTGATATCCCTTGAAAAAGGTCTTGGCAAACCCAGGAAACTTACGCTTCATAAGTTTCTCAATACGAGCATCTTCAATCACGTTGACGAAAGAAGGAGGTACTTTGGTGTAGTCACCTTCACGCCAATCAATATTGGGAGTAAACAATGCATGTCCGACTTCATGACCAACAAGAAGATCATAAACAGTGCTAGATGCTTTCTGCCACATAGGCAGAGTCAGAACTCGCTGGTCAACATCAAAGGATGCAGTGCTGACTTGTTTATGTTCGACGATCAGATTTTCAGTGGCGAGCAGACGAGCAAGGTTGTCTTTGACTTCGTGGGAAATGGTGTGCATGGGAGAAGTCCTCATCGGTATGAACCTAATATACAAAAAAAGGTCGCCCCTTAGGACGACCCATGTGACACTTTTTGAACTGCTTCAGACGTGCTTTCGCTTGACGCAGTGCTTGTGGTTTTAACTTTCGTTTCTGATCTTTCTTAGAGTGGTGTTGCCAATTAGGAATTTGCATTGCTCTGTACTGGGCGAGAAAAGTTCTTGATTTTCTTGAACTCTATCACATTATCAAACTTGTCGTGGAGGATGTCTTGTTTGTGTGAGATCACAAACACATTGTTACCCTCTGTGATGTTCTTGAGGATGTTGATAAAGTCAGCAGTGCCATTACTATCTAGCGAACTGTCAAATACTTCGTCTAAGATGAGAAGGTTGGTATTGACTGAGTTCTTCAGTTTAGCAACCTCTCTCCAAGTGAACAGGAGTGCTAGGTCAATCCTCATTTTCTCACCTTCAGAAAAGGAAGCGTAAGAGAACTCGTCCCTGAATCGGGACTTAATGGTTTCATTAAAAGTTTCATCAAGATTAAAGTTAACATAGAACTCAAGTTCCTGAAGATACTTATTGATGAGAGTATTCATCACTGGAAGATACTTCCTAATGATAGTTGATTTAACTCCACCATCTTTAAGGATATCAGCAACCATTTTTAATTCAGATTGCTTTCTAATCAATTGACGGCGCTGCAGTTCTTGGGACTTACCCTGATCAATCAAAACTTTTATCTTTTCTGTTTCCTCATCAATAGTGGAACTGTTTGTGTTGATTGTTTTGATTTCAGTGTGAAGATCCCTTACCCTCTTCTCATTCCATTCTACTTCTTTAAAACACTCATTAATCTTTGACTGAACAGTACCAATACAACCTAATATTTCAGTTCTTTCAGATACAGTTTTGTTTACCTCAAGTTGATCTTCATTGAGTTTGTCCAGAGCATCTTTAAATTTCTGAATCTTAGTAGACGTTTCAGAGATCTTGGTCTCCTTCAAATCATTACTGATATCTTGATTACAAGTTGGACAGATTTCATTTGATTTGAAGAACTTCTGTTCTTTTGATAGTTCTTTAATCTTACCTGAGAAGGTAATGCTAAACTCGTTTAACTTATTAATCTTTGAATCAAGATCTTTATACTTCTCAAGTTTTTCATTTAAACTATCAAGGCGACCCATGTAACTTTCAACATCTAGTTTCTTATGGCGAATACTTTCTTCAAGAACTGAAATTGTATTCTCCTTCTCTTCGATGTTCTGCTGACTTTGCTCTTTTAGTTTATGGATGTAATTACGCTGGACATCAACCTTTTCCCTGAGGATTGAAACTGCATACTCAAGATTAGATACTTCTTCTTTAACATCTTTGACCCTCTCTTTAAGAATCACATTCATAGTAGAAAAGATTCGAATATCAAGAATGTCTTCAATAACTTCCCTTCGACCAGCAGCGGGCAACTGCATAAAAGGAACAAAGGTTGAAGAACCAAGAACAACAATCTGAGTAAATGATTTGTAATTGAGTTTAAGAACGTTTTGCTCTAACCACTTTTGCTGATCAGCAGCGGCAGCAGATTGGTCTAAGATAGATCCGTTTTTATAAATCTCAAACACCGTGGGTTTCATACCACGAACTACTTTCCAATCAACACTCCCGATAGTGAAATCAATTTCAACTCTACAATCTCCACAGTTAATAGTATTGACTAGTTGAGGTTTGTTGATTTTACGAAATGGTTTGTTAAACAAACCAAAACAAAGGGCATCCAAAATAGTAGATTTGCCTGCCCCGTTTTCTCCAACAATCAATGTCTTCTGGTGAGAAGACAAATCAATCTCAGTAAAGTTATTTCCAGTACTGAGAAAGTTTTTCCATTTAATAGTTTTGAATTCAATCATCTACTTTGGGTGGGATTACAATGTCATCAGGGGTAACAATACAATATGAGTATCCGTTCATTTCACAGATCTCAATTGCAACTTCGTCGTCAACTTCAACGACAGACATCTCTGGATAATCATCTGCTAGAAGCAAATCAGAGTGGCGTTCTGCATCATCAGCATCAAGGAAGAGATAGAGCACATGCTCATCTCCAGAAATATTAGGAGCATATGCTCCCTCTTGTTCTTTACCTTTAATTGCTAGGAGGTACATTATTCTACTTGCAGTGATTCTACATATATTGAATTTATAATGTTTTTGAGATTATCTTTCTCTTCATAATCAATTTCATCAATATACTTCTCAAGGAAGGTAAGAGTTCCTTCAACTTCAATGTCGCCATTGGGGTTAATTTCTTCATGACTGTTATCTACAATCTTAAGATCATGAATACCTACCTGATACAGATTGTCAACAAGCATTTCAAATTGAGGAATGTTTGTTTTCTTTTCAACAATCAATTTGATAAACTTATCTTTGTACTGATTAACATCAGTAGATGAATACGTATTAAGTTTATCATTGTAGAAAATCTTTTCAAACATATTGAAAGGATTCTTTACAAAAACAGTTTTCATAGTTTCTGTATCAAACAGATGGAACCCTCTAGTGTCACCATAATCGTTCCAATACATTTGATAGGGGTTGCCTAAGTAGTAAACATTACCAGCATGTGAACGGTGGTGGAAATGCCCTGAATAAACTTTCTTAAATTTAGAAAACACATCGGCACTCATGCCATGATCCATAACATAACCTTTATGTGCTTCAAATCCAGATAGTTCAAGATGCCCCATGGCAATCTTTGCTTTAGTGTTAGAGATCTCCTCAAAGGTTTCCGTCTCATTATCAACACAGATCCAAGGAATAAAACAAATATCTAAACCACCAATCCTAAGTGTTTCGGGTCTACTGATCTGAAAGATGTTTGGGTATTCACTTAGAAGAAGATTGACTGCATTCAGATCAAGAGTGTTTTTATAATAAGAAGTATGGTTGCCAACTACAGTATAAACCTTAATGTTTCTTTCTGCAAGTTTACTGTAGTAATTTTCCTTTGCCCAATCTAGAGACCAGAAATCAATTGATTTGCGGTTATCAAAGGTATCCCCAAGGTCAATAACGGTATCAATCTTTTCTTTGTCTAGGATAGGAAAGAAGACCTCGTTATAAAATTTTGCCATGTAGTCATGAAAAATCTGACTACCTTTCCTCATACCAAAATGCTGGTCAGTAATAATAGCAACTTTCATCAGTACCTCATTTTTTGTTCAAGAGAGTTTTTGATTCCCTCGTAGTAAAGATCGTTTCCAAAATCATCACCACTGAATACTTCACTGTATCCTGACTTTTCAATCATCTTGTTCTTGATGTCCACCTGTTTTTTTTCTTTCTGGATTCTACGAAGAAAAGCGTAGTAGATGATCTGAGTAAAATAAGCAAAAGGGTTCTTTGATTTCTCGGGATCAAAGTTATCAATGTATGTAATGCAGTTTTCGATACCATCACCAATCATGTCATCCTTAAACATGTAGTTGACAAAGTTTGGTTTGTACGAAAGATGGGTTGCGATCTTCAAAAAACAACCACCAATGTATTCTCCCACTGGTGGTTTGGCGTCGCCCGTTTCTTTTGCTTTCTCTACCTTCTTCTTATACACAATAATTGCATGTAAGAAGTCCTTGTTGTTTACGTAATGCTCTTTTGTCTTTGACATTAAAACTATGTTGTACTTCTCTGACGTATCATAGCACATACTTAGGGTATTGACAAGGGGGCTTGACAGAACCCCTAGATCTGTGTATAATAACTCTGTCAAGGGTTGAAGGACTTTAAGCTCTTAGATACTTTAAGTACTTAGAGTACTTTAAGATTCTTTAGTATCCTTAGAATCCATTAAGTACATCTCTTCAAGTAACTCTCTAGCGTTATCAATAGATCCTAATAGACCTGTATCTTCAGAAAGATCTACCCTATTACCTTCCTTCCTTCTTTTTGGGACGGGAGGTTTTTTAATGTTTTGTCTTGAAGGTTTATCTAAATTATCTAATCTTTTTAGAGATGTCTTGTAGAACTTAATTACAGTAGTGTCTACTTCTTTAATTGTAATGATATCTTCACCTGAGATATGGAATTCATTTTGATGAGATAACTTCATCCATGCTTTAATCTTAAATCCCTGAATAACTCCAGGGATATCAACCTCTTCTATATCTACAGGGTTTTGAATTATAAGATAGTCATCTTCAGGAACGGCGGTTTTGACATAGCATAATATTTCTTCTCCAGTTTTAAATTTGATACTTGCGTAAAAGGGTCCCATACTTAGTTCTTTAGTTTAACGTTAATTATCTCATAATCAAAGTTTTCTTGATTATAGATCTTTACTCTTTCAAATAAATGACGCAGGGTATAATTTGGATTGTTTGAATCTTTTGATGTATCATCAGCAATGTCATAAAGAATCGCAGTATTTTTGTTTTCTCCTTTTCTTAGTACTCTACCAATTGATTGGAGATTCCTTACTCTGGATTTAGATGGAGATGCAAAAATGATGTTATGTAGATTCTTAATATTAATACCAGTTGAGAACGTTCCGTAACTAGCGATGATAATTGCATTGGACTCCTGCTCGGTAATTGCTCGGATTTCTTCCCTGTCCTTTACATCAATTCCACCGTGTACGAAAAATACTTTTCTTCCGTTCTGTGCATTTTTATTTATCAATTCATAGAGTGGTTCACCATGCTGTTCAACATAGTTGAATAAAACGAGCGAGTTGCCCGCCAGATCTAATGCAAGATTTTTGATAAAATTATTTCTCTTTGGATGAGAAACTAGATAGGCGATCTCATCATGATAACTATCAAATTTGACATGGTTATGCCTAAGTGATATAATCTTGATCTTTAATCTAGACAGATGCCCTTGTTTAATTAGTTCATTTGTGTTTGTAATCTTTTCGTGAGGACCGAACAACCCTTCAAGAACAAGTTTGTTTGTCTTGCTACCATCAAGGGTTCCCGTAAATCCAACACGATATTTGGCGTGATGAAGTTTAGTAAGAATATCTGTCAGAGATTTTGCTTTAAACAGGTGTGCCTCATCACCAATAACAGCAGTAAAGCATTCAAAATACTTCTTTTGCTGTTTGTATATTGATTGCCAAGTTGTAATTGTTACTGGTTTGTCCGATATTTTTTCATGACCAGCATATACTTTATGACAAAAATCCTCTGCCATCCAACCATAAGATTCAAAATCCTTGTACATCTGTTCGACAAGGGAGGTGGTTGGAACCACAATGATGATTTTCTGACCCGTTTCTTGAAGGAATCTAACGATAGAGTAAATCATAAAGGACTTACCAGACCCTGTAGGGGATACAATCAATTTACGTTTTTTTCTAAGTGCTTCGTAAATTGCTTTGTATTGATAGTCCCTTGCTTTTAAAGATGAAAATCTTTTGGTAAATGATTTAACGCCATCTAAAGACACCAATTCATCTTCGGAATTTGGCATACCAAAGAATTGATTATCTGCATAATCATAGGTGTATCCACGCTCTTCGCAGAATGCTTCAATATATTCTCTTAAACCAGCATAGATCTCTCCAGTGCCAGGTGAGAACAAACGGATCTTCCCATCCCAATACTTTTGTCGGTAGGCAGGCATGAACTTTGCCCCCTCCACATCAAAAGTAAAATGGTCAGATAGTTCGTATGAAATATGAGGTGGTGTCTTCAGTTGAAGGTAAACTTCATTTTTCTTTCGGATAATAACGTCACTCATCTATACCTCTAGAATATCTTAACCAATCAATCGCATTCTTAATTTGGAATGAACGATTGTTAATATTATTTAGAATCTCTTTGATAGTGCCTTCTAACTTTTCATACAGATCTACCATGGCACGAAGTTTAATAATATCCTCATCAGCTTTGATGTAGATTTGAACCTCCGTCTTCATGATCTTTTCATCGGGAGCAAGTTCCTCTCTCCCCATATAATAACTATATTTTTGTTTGAATACTCTGTCGTACTCGTATTCTTTTTCTTTTTTGAGTAATTGGATTCTCAGATACTTATCAATCCATTTTGAGTGAAGGATAGGAATGTTCCTTGCTGCTTCAAATAGGTCATCACCCATATCAGCATCTATTCTCCACTCTTCCATAATCTGTTGTTGTAAACTCATATCGTCTTTTCCTTATCCCTCATGTCAGTAATTGTAAAGTAAGTATACTTGAATCGTACCGTTGCTGTCAAATATTGTATATCAGAAAGTGAGGTATCAAATTCTAAAGTGCTTAATGAAGTTGGAAATGCATCTACAAAATGCATTTTAAAATTCTCATTGAAGTTGCTGTTACATACCGTAAGATACATATCAACTGTTTCTAGATTTTCATCCTCTACGACAAACTCTCTATTTTTCATTCTATTGACAAACTCTCTCCACTGAGTTGACTTTTGTGGATATGTAATTCCAACCATCCAATTATGAATCAATGAGTAATTATTACATTCTTCATCTACAAAGAAGGTTAACTCTAGATCATCATAATTTAACTTATCTCCACCAAGTTGAAAATCATTATATGGAGTTGCTTGAGTAGGACCACCCATGGAAACTCCAGGGAGATTTGCAGAACTGCATTGAAATGCAATCTCATCAAATCCTGGAATGGTTAATATAAAAGCAGCAGGAGATAAAAAATTAACGTTGCAGTTAGACATTAGGGATCTCTAAACCATGGGTGTGGGATAAAACCATATAAGAAGCAAGAACTTAATCTGTAGTCAATGCTCTCTGGTATGTATGCTACGTGTGGACGTTTGAACTCATAAATGGTCATCTTCCAAGGGTCTGCAGGTGCTTCTCCTTGATATGTGTATCCAAAACGTTTTAATGTTTCCTCATCTAAGTTTGGAAAATAATCACATTTAGTAGTTCGCATTTTATCAAATTCATTATATAATGGATGATATGGTCTACATGCAAAGTCAAAAAAGTAATTCCAATCACCGTTGCCAGGTTCTTTACAATATTCACCATCCCAATCATAAAATCTTGTAGAACTTTCTTCAATGTTCTCACTCATCCAATAGTTAGCAACAATACCCTCAAGCATTTCACAACAATCATTGTGAGGCAATCCAGCAGATCCAGTGCAATTTACATTATCTTTTTCGTATTTGTTAATCCATCCCATATGTCCGTCTCTAAGATATGGACGGTTTGACATTCCTACTACGTGTTTGTAAAAAGGTTTTAATAACTGATAAGCAACAATTTCAGTTTCTTGCCAATATTGACTAGTAATAACTTGAAATGGATTATTATGAATATCTTCTTTTTCGTTAATATAATCTGTTCTGGTTTCTAATTTATTTAAATATTCATCAATACCAGAAGAGAATGGATTATGAATTACCCAGTATCCTGGTTCTTTATATTCATATTTAAGTTCATTAGGATGAGTAATTTCAAGCATAGCGAGATCATTCTTTTAATTATTTATAGGCATAAAAAAAGGACCCCCGTAGGGGTCCCGTAAAATGTGAATGGATCACATCAGGTTTGCAACAGATACACGTCTGTAGTATACGTTGCTGGAGAGGTTTGCTGCTGCAGCAGGATCAGCATCAGCGAGGTGGGTGTCATAACCCTTAGCGAATGGGTTCAGGACCATGCCATAGCGGGTCTTGAATCCGATACGTGGCTGGAAGTCATCCTGACCAACGCTACGTACCATCTGCAGAGGTACATATGGGCAGTAGAACATACCAGCGTCATAAGGTGAAGTACCCTTATAACCGATGACGTAGTACTGGTTGCCTGACTGACCCGAAGCAGCAGAACCACCACGGGTGATGGTTGCATAAGGATCGATATAGACGCGATAGCGACCGTTCAGAACACCAGCGAAGGTGTTACCAGTTTCGTCAACTGCAAGGCGGTTGTTGCCTTCCAGAGCAGGGGTGTAATCAAGTACGCCTGCCATTGCCAGTGCCGAAGCAACGTCAGCAGAGCACATGATCATGTTGCCCTTTCCTCTACGAGTTTCGCGTGCGATTGCG
>Ga0181590_10001540_pt1 | contig 19458 bp, 33 predicted proteins | sample 071ome_34_FD_132446 | JGI IMG/M metagenome (GOLD analysis project Ga0181590, IMG submission 132446) | Coastal salt marsh microbial communities from the Groves Creek Marsh, Skidaway Island, Georgia - 071411BT metaG (megahit assembly) | ecosystem: Environmental > Aquatic > Marine > Intertidal...
ACATTGTGTAGCAACATATCACGAATAGTACTAGCAGGAACCATATGCTCAAATATGCCATTACCCTCTAGATCTGGGTCCATGTAATGAGCGCCAAAGTTCTGCTTGATACAGTATTCATGATAACGTCTTAGTGCATTATCGATATCATCTCGAATGAGGCGTAGTGTTTGCTGATTGTTTTTAGTATTGCGATACAAATCAACAAGGCGTGTTAAGTTAGTTTGAACGTACGACGCTGTTGCATCGTACGTTTCTGTGCTTCGTTGAACCCGCACGTATACGGGTTCTCGAAAGTTTGCAATTGACTCTTTTAAAAGTACCATGGGTAACCTTTCCTTTTATGATCTTCATGGTGACAATGTATACACACTTCATCTATATTTTTAGGATCGTTGTTTCTATGATCACCGTCACGATGGTGTATCTCTGTATTTTCTAAATCAGTTGCAGTAGCAATGCATTTAAAACCATAGTGGCCGTCTGCATTATCGCACTTGCCTACTTTCCTAGGAGTAACACCGGGCTCTAAATAACTGCCCTTTTTCCAAGATGCTTCATGGCATTTATAGCAATAAGCTCTGTAACGTACTTCTCCTGTGCTATTTTTGTGTACTTCCATTACTAATCGATTGCACCCATGATTAACACATTTGGGTCTGTATCGATTCCCATACTTAGTATGTGTGTCGCCAGCAAAAAATTCTTCCAAGGGTGATACTATATCGTTGTTTAGCATTACTCACCCTCCTTATTAGGAATAAGTCCTGGTGCTGGATTAGTAGCAACTTGCATTAATGCTCCTTCCCCGTGATAAGGCAGATTAATCTCCCCGCCGTTCATGATGTACACTTCACGTAAAAAGTTACTCATTGCACTGGGCGCACTCCATGTAGCACCTGGGCGAGTGTGTGCCCATTGTGCTTTTCCCTTACTGTGTGCAAGCGTTGAGCTGTTAAAAGTTTGTTTTACTTTTTTCAACACATCAACCATCCATCCTTTTGGCAATTCTTGCAACTGATCTAGTCTTGCTAGTTCATAAAGTCCAATGTAAACACCTTGATCAATTTCTTCCTGCAACGGGAACACAGTGGTGATTGCACTGAGAATACTGTTCAGTATTCTGCCCTTGTCATCGATGTCAATGCCTTTGTATGCATACTTGAAGTGTGAAAAGTAGTAATCACAATCGCCGCGCTTATTACTTCTGCGAGTATTTTTGTCTTCTAGATCAATACCTACATCATCAAACTGATCCTGTAAAACACGAGCAAGTTTATTGCGTCTTTCTTTACTGCCTAATTTGTAACGAGTCAGTGCATTCCGGTGCAAATCTCCAGGGGTGAGTCTTTTTACACCTGTCTCGTTAAGTTCTTCAAATGCATAACTAGGGAACGCCGGATCGTCTGTTTCTACTACAGTAGCAGGAACTTCTGTATAGCCTAACAGCGCCATTACTATTGCATGTTGCTGTCCGTCAAACACAGTTATTTTGTCATCACCTTCTAATTGACATGCGTTCACAGGGGTAGCCAATCGCGGATCAAACTTTTTCATTATACTCAGAATGTGTTTGGGCAGTGCGGCACGTTGAACTTCATAATCTAGCCACAGTGTGGCAATGTCCACAAAGTGGCTACCTTTTGCAAAGGTGTGCCCATTGCCGTCAACACGTTTACGCATTGCAGCAATTTGATCTGGACCAATATTAAACTCGGTGAGAAGGATGCCTCGAACTTCTTCTACTACATCAGCGAACTTACGGGTTAGACGACCATTATCATCTACAGTCATTTTGTATCTCCAATTAACAATTAATTGTGCTAGGGCACCATGCCTTCGCTACAGTTTCTATTATACAACAATTAAGGGTGTTGTCAACCTATTCTTTTACTACACACCTAAAGTTTAACGTGTAGCGAATACCTTTTGAGACTGGTTTTACTTCGTGAACTGTGTCATAATCAAAAAACACAATGTCGCCTGCATCAAGTTTGACTTGGTCTGTTTTATTAAAAACTAATTGCCCGCCTTTGTACTGTGCTTGGTCGCACAATCCAACTATGAGACTGTGATCAATATCATTTTCAAAACCATACTCGTTGCCATCTGTGTGTTCGCCTAAATAGCATCTATAGCCATACTTCAATATTCTAGGATAATGCAGCTCTATGCTTTTGCCTGTTCCACGCTCTAATACATATGTTAAATGATTTACAATAGGAGATAGTTCATCTGCTCTAAAATCAGATATAAGAACATGCCCCACTGTGCTGGCGTGGTGCCTTTCGCGCTCTCTGCCTTGTTCGTCATCAAACCAATTTGTGGAGTTTCTATAGAGATCAAATATGGATTGTATTTCAATATAATCGAGCACAGAATTAAGTATGTACATAATAATATTTATATGTTGAGTACAAACCAAATCCAAAATAACCAAAAGGCAATAAAGAACAATTTCTTAAGCATATTGTTCATACTGCCTAATTGGATTGCGTTCAATGTACACTCGTTCGTACCTGGGTGCAACGCCATATGCCTTTACAAAAGCATCGTAAAAAACAGCAAAATCGCATTCTTCTTCCAAGTAAGCCATGTTATCTTTGCGATAACTGTAGGAAGAAATTTTATCAGCAATGCCCATTAAGTTAAGCATAGTCACAGGCACCTCAACATACCCGGAATATGGATCTTCAAAAAACCTAAACATTAGTCGAGCCTCGAAGTAGCATAAAGTTTCACTGTAGGAAGATATTTCTTAACAGTTTCTACATAAGCCTTAGCACCAGCATACTTCGCACTCACGTCCTGAGTGTAAGAATCCGAAGGGTTCCAAAGTTGATAGCCGCCGCTATAGCTCTTTTCGAACCCATGAGTCTTAAAGCTCTTGCCTATTTTAGTGTTGCCTTTTTCGGTACAACTAACCCAAGCAAAGCCACAATTGAACGGATGTTCACCGTTGGTTGCAATATAATTTTCAGTAGCCTGCTGTGCCGCCTGAACTGCTTCGTTGTGAATTTCTGCTGTCAACATTAGAACTGCTCCTTTTCGCCAGTTATCAAATTACGCATCTCAAGTACTACATACTCTACCCGAGGACTCATAGTTACAGAAGCCGCCCACGTACAAGCGTCATTCCAACTCATAAACCCCATTCTATCAGTGTGGGTACCACCTTCTAAATTACCACCTAAAAAGTAACGATCGAATTCTACCTGACATGGATATTGTGAAAATGTCATTATGCTGTCTCCTTACCCTTGTTGAGAATGTTATCTACCTTATGTTGCACCAGCTGATTGTACTTGTCAACTCCAGTAGTACGGGAAAAAACTTCTAACCAATTGCCATCTTCAGCGGCTGCATTCAAATGCTTAAGGTGCCGATTAAGATGGTAAACTGCTTCATGCAGTTCGTCTGTTAAAGTTTCTAATTTCATTTGTTACCCTTTTTCCTAACTGTATGTATATAATACAGTATAGTGCCCACAAAGTCAAACTGAGAAAACCTAATAAAATCAATGACTTACGCAATCTTTGGTATTTTGATGGCAGTTTTGACGGATAATTTATCAATTTTACTAAGTATATTATATGATGTTATTTTAACAGGGTACTGTATATTAAATAAAAGTATATGATGATAGACCAAGCTCGTTCAACAGAGGTCCCACACAGATTAACTAACAACCGTATAGACTCCAGTCTATACGGTTTTTTTATGGCAAAAGTAGGAGACAAAAAATGTCTAGAAGAGCTCGCAAAGAAAAATGCAACAAATATAGAAACCAAAAAGGAGATTATAATTTGAGAGTAATTAACGGCGGCGCAGCCGGTGTTAGTAGAAAAAGAGAAAAAGATGTTAACATCACTCCGAGAAACTTTCATCAAGACGATTTATTAGGTTATCTCGAAGCTCACGACATAAACATTGTTTTTGCAATAGGCCCCGCAGGCACTGGTAAAACATTAATAAGCACCTTAGCTGGTATCAAACGTCTAAAAGGAGATCAAATTGACAAGTTTATTATAACTAGACCAGCAGTCAGTGTAGACGAACAACACGGGTTTTTACCAGGAACATTGCAAGAAAAAATGGCACCATGGACAAGGCCAATCTTTGACATTTTCGAAGAGTATTACACCCCAGAACAGCTAGAATACATGCTCAAGGACAACAAGGTCGAAGTAGCACCTCTAGCATACATGCGTGGTAGAACTTTTAAAAATGCATGGATCATTGCAGACGAAATGCAAAACGCCACTGATAGTCAAATGAAAATGCTGCTTACACGCATAGGTGAAGGTAGCAAAATAGTTGTAACAGGAGACCTTAATCAACACGATAGAGGGTACGAAGAAAACGGTCTCAAATTGTTTATAGATCGTCTCGTAAACAAAGGATCAGATAGGATTAAATTGGTAAATTTTGATGGAGGTGACATTGAAAGACATCCTATTGTATCTGAAGTATTGCGAATATACGACGAAGCAAGTTGATAATTAGGGGCTTCGGCCCCTAATTTGTTTCATATCCCACTGCGTAATTGTGATCAACTAAATCCTTTTTGCATTTCAAATTACACTCAACCCAGGTATCATTTTTCCAACTGTCAAATAACTTTTGCCACAGTTCGTTGTTCAGTACATCATCCATGCTGTGATTTTTTATGCTCAACTCGTTCCTGTGTTTAGCAAAGAAACTGCGTTTATAATCTATGGTTTTGGTACCATCGCTCATGCTCTCATACGGGAAACTTACCCAACTACACGGATGTACAGCACCATCAGCACTAACATACATACCTCTGTTGCCAACTAAACACAAAGGCATTATGTTTCCTTTAGGCATAGTGTTCAACCAACTATCGTAATTCATTTTCATGTAAGTGTCTATGGGCTGTACTCTCTTGCTGATATCAACAGTTATTCTGTCATACCTATGTGTGTCGCTTATGTATTCTTCTCGAGGCTCCAGTGGATCTTTAGGGCCGTATATGTTATACTTGCTACCAAACTTTGTGCTCTTTGTCCATTGTACTTTATCACATCCATTGTTTTTTGCAAGCATTTCAATTTCCTGCATGTGGTCTTGATTAAAATTAAATATAATAGCAGCCCAAACTACATGTGCTTCACTGTTGTTGCCCAGTATTGACATGCCTGTCATTATACTGTCCCAATCGCTGTTTACACGATATAGATTATTAGTCTGATTGTCGTATCCATCAACACTAAAGTTAACAGTGTCGTATTCGTTTAGTATGCCAGCAAGTTCGTGCCACCACTCTGCTTTTTTATAACTGCCGTTTGTGATTGTGAATATGTGGCACGTAGGCTTGACAGTTTTAATGTAGCGAACAATATCTAAAAAGTCTTTGCAGTATATAGGATCACCAATATCCCCGCAAAAAGTAAAACGTAACACGTTCTTGCTAATGAAGTCTTCGGTAAAACTTTGTTGGAATTGTTCTAATGTGAATTCTTTGTTGGTCCAACTTGTAGCAGGTTGCTCAGTGCGAGGACACCTAGGACATTTTAGTGTACATTTTGCACTAAGTTCTATGTGCCAATGATAAAGTTGCCATTTGTATTTCAAGGTGCTATCCTGATAAATGCATCATCTGATGATAAAAATTCTTTTATCTTTACAGCCACATCCTCAGGTAACAAGTGGGGTTGGTTGTACAAATCATCTATTGGCCTGTGATTAAGTTTGTGTCTGTTTTGATTAAACTTAGTTTTAGTAAGTCCCAGTCTAACTTCTTTGATAGTTGATGTAGGATATTCATACTTGATCATTGTTGCAAAATTTTCCAGTGCAACCTTGCTCAATGAATAAACTAAATCGCCTGGCCAGTAGTGATCGTTGTTAGTGCTGGTCATGTTAACAACAATTAAATTATTATTTTTTTCTATGGCCAGCTGAGTAATACGCATTGCACTAATCAAATTACAATTGATAACTTTTTGCCAGTGTTCAAATTTATGTTCGTGGAACATAACTTTGCCGCCTAAATCATGCCCTGCACAATTAATCAGCATGTCAACTTCAGGCACATGGTGAGATTGTATGTTCTCAGGATAGTCTAAATCCACATCATCTCTGTCTATGATGTATAACTCGTGTTCGCCACCAGAAAGCATATTCCATAGATGGAAGCCCACGCCAGACGAGGACCCTGTAAGTAAAATTCGCATATCTAATATATCTTTTTAATTTCATATCCCACTGGGGATATTAATTTGATCTCATGTCTAATTTTGTCTGTGTCAATGAAAATCATATGTTTATGATCTAATTTGATAATTTTTGTGATATGATACGTTTCAGGTGCGCCTTGCTCGATTCTGGTACCATCTGCAAGTACTTGTGTTTGTCCAGGATAAAATACAGTAAGCATCCATTGTTCACGAGTAATCTTTTTCCACCATTCTACAAAACGATTACGCTTCGGTGGGTTATCCGGTACCATGTCTATTTGAGGAGTCTCAACCTTTTCTTTAGCCATATAACATATTTATAATTTACTCTTCCAGTAAATCCCTTTTGTTCGGCAAGCCATTCCAGTCCTCACAATCCTCAGGCGGGTCTACTTGCTCTACAATGTTAGGCCAAACACTGGAGTATTTTTCATTTATTTCTACAAAAACCTTTTGATCCTCAGGTAATTCATCGTCTGCATATATAGCATCTGCAGGGCACTCCGGCTCACACAAAGCACAATCAATGCATTCATCTGGGTTGATTACCAGCATGTTAGGACCTTCGTAAAAACAATCAACAGGGCATACACTAACGCAATCTGTGTACTTACATCTGATGCAGTTTTCAGTGACAATAAAAGCCATGGGCTCTCCTTATAATGAATTCATTTGTAATTCGATCAATGTTGCACTCAAGTTGATCTCTGGGTCTGCACATAGACTGCTTTTTGCCATACCGTTTCTAATTATCACAACTGCTTGATCTTGCTGAGTTTCGCTGTTGCCCCAAAGTTCCAAATTCCGATACATAAACTTATAGATGTCGTCGTACTCTTCTGGCCTTGCTTGGCTACAAATAAGTGTTCTTGCTTCTTTGTATTTGCCGCCTTTGAACAGATCAATAGCAGACAGCATCCAATCGCTCTGGGCTTTGTCTCCGTCCTGGGGTTTTTGTAACACGCTTTCCACAGTGTTTTGCTGTACTAAATTTATACACTTACGCAAGTCTGGATATGTTGCCTGCACATACGTATCCAACGTGTTGATGTCTACTTCGACACCCTCTGTGATACAGATGGTTGCTATACGAGCAGTAAATTCTGTCACGTCTAACTTTTCAATATGAAAGCCTTGGCATCTACTGTGCAGTGCAGGAATAATTCTATTCGGATAGTTACATGTTAGGATAAACCTACAACTGGTGTGATATGTTTCCATAACACCACGCAATGCCGCTTGTCCATTTGGCGTAATGTAATCAGCCTCATCTAGTAGCACATACTTCATGTCACCAAACGGCATAGTGCTACTGAAGTTTGTGATTTTGTTACGAATAGTGTCCACATTGTTTTCGTTACTGGCATTAATTTCCAGTATGTCCATGCTGTCTACTTCCAGCTCGTGCAGCAGTACTTTTGCAAGAGTTGTTTTTCCAGTACCAGGCGCACCACTGAACAGCAGATGCGGTAATGCACCTTCTGCTATCCAGCCCTCAATTTGTTTTCTCTGTTTTGAATCCCTAAACACGTAATCATTTACATTGTTAGGTCTGTATTGCTCTACCCAAAGTTGTTTCATATGTTTGTCCTGTAGTTTGCTAATGTGTTATTATAGCTGATGTGCTGTTAAAAGTCAAATGCTTAATGAGTATTCTTTTTGAGCAGGTATTCTGGTGTGCCTTTGGCATCTTCTGTGGTGTAACTTCCTATGTTGTTTAAAAAATAATCAAACCCTTTAAATGCTGGACTGTTGGGATGGCTAAAATAAGAAAGACTTATGGTACCATCATCTGGAACCTGTAACTTGTGTTTTTCTGCATACTTTGGTAACAAATTGTAGTTGTGATCTAGCACTTCTTTCATTTCATGATGCACTATGTGATGCAGTTGTTCTAGTGAATATGTTTCTATGATGTGTTTATTTAATTTTATGAGAGCATCAATGCGTTTATATGCATTATCAATTGTGTCATAGCTTTCATCCCACCATTTATCAAAAGTACGAAAGCCGTGCTCCTTGAGTTTCTGTAAACTGCCGGGTGTGTTTATCATAATAAATGGACGTTTGAACATAATTGAACGCCACGTTTTTTCTGAATAGAATGTGTAGTTCCAATAGTCTTCTTTGCAATCAGTGTTGTGTTGATAACTGTGAGGTTCGAATGTTGTTTCAGGGATAAAATCATAATATGAATCATTGAAATAACTCATAAATCCTCCTAACACCATTGGCTCTACTGCTCGATTTATAATAGTGGGGTATTTTGTGTTTTTAGAATCTACAAATCCATCTCGACTGCTGGGTATTAGATTTAGTATTTCATCTCGATCGTTGACTATGTTTGAATTTATGTGCTTTTCTTGATCGGAAAATATATACGAACAAGCACCAAACTCTAGCAAATCATTATCATACAATGCTTCTAGTAATTTTAGTCTGTGCCAGCGCATTTTGTTGTTCTGGAATGTGTAATACAGTGGCTTTTGCTCAGCATGATTGTGTATTTTTTTATCAATAAGTCTATGAGTACGAAGTGTATTTGAAGCCCACACATCATACCAACCCACATACCCTAACCGTTGTGTGATTCCTTTGTCATTACACCATGCATTGTACGTCTCTGCAATAGATTGATTGCCATTTCTGAATTCTATAATAGCAAGTGGCACGTTTGCTTCATCGGCCCATCTGTGTAGAAGTTTAAATATTGATATAGGTTTCAAATCCGCATCTTCGAATTGATACAAAGACTCGTTGCCAAAAGATATTATAACCTTGTTGTGTATCTGTTTATTATAATACTGTTTAATGATTTTACCAAAATTGTGTAAGCCATTGTGCATGCCTAATAAAAAATGCAGAGTAGATTTGTTTTGAGTAACAAATTTATACCAATAAAACGTTTCTCCATTTTCATCATCAAATATCTGTACCAAATCTCTGAGCTGCGTTTGCAAACGTTTTTTAATCATTATCAAATCCTTGAAATGTAGGATTTATTGGATGGGTTTCCCATGACAAATTTTTCCAATTATCATGTGATATTTTGTTTTTGTGCTGTTCTGCATACACAAACAGATTTTCGTAATTATGATTAAGTATGTTCTGCATGTCCTTGCTGTTTATAAAGTCTTGTAATTGAGACACTGAATACTTTTCTATGACATTATTTACACTGTCCATTGCTGAACTTAATCTCTTTTCAGGATCTGTAATAGTATCATAGTCTTCGTTGAACAGTATATCAAATGTCTTAAAGCCGTGTTGTCGTAGAGTTTCTAAAGAACCTGCACCACCTAACAGCACAAAAGGTCTTTTGAATAACACTGACCTCCATGTTTTTTCTGTGAAAAATATATTATGCCAGTAGTTTTCTTGCAATCCGTGCTTGGTATGAAACCAATCGTTACTATTAAAAATAGTTTCTGTGATAACGTCAAAGCAAGTTTCATTGAAGTAACTGAAGTAACTATCTAACTCTGGCACGTCTTGTATGTATTTCATATTGGATGGCATTTTGATATCTTTGCAAGTGTTCCATCCATCCCTGCACATAGGAATATATTTAACAAGGTCTTCGCGATTAAAGTTATCTTTTAGAATATTTTTTGCATCATCATTGAACACAAACGAACACGAGCCATGTTGCAATAAGTTATTATCGTGTAAATATTCTAATACTTTTAATCTGTGCCATCGTGGCTTGTTGTTCAAACAACAAAAGTGTTTCTTTTTGTTGTCATGCTGTAATTTATCGATTAATCCCATATGAGTATGTATTGTGCTTTTTGCCCATAAGTCATACCACCCCATTGTGATTTTATCTTTTATGTTATGATCTTTGCACCACTCGGTGTAGGCTTTATTAATAAGTTGGTTGCCGTTTTGAAAAGACACAATGCTAGGATGTATATTGCAATCTACAAGCCACAAATGCAACAGCTCGAATAAATTGTAAAACTTTTTATTATCAACGGAGTTGAAACAAAACATAGACTCTGTGCCAAACGATATAATTATCTGTTTGTGGAGATTAGGTTTATAATACTGTTTTATGCAATTTGAAAAATTAACAATGTCATCATGAAACAACAGAACAAAGTGTAGTTGTTCTTTGTGTTCATACACACTTTTATACCAGTAAAATTTGTTACCATCTTTGAGATCAAAGATTTGTACTAGCTCAGAAAGAGCTTTAGATATTTTTCTATTTTTTAAATAACCGTTAGGTAGATCGCTTGTCTGATTCACTGCCTATTCCTGACAAAATCAAAGGAACAGCCATCAGTAACCACCATGGTGAAATTTGAGACCAAATAACAGCAATCATTAACACAATGCCTGTAGCGCCTGCAGTTCCTATCCCTGTTTTATTTTCTTGTGTTATCTTCATACTAATTGTTTTTTCTGTGCTACAACAGTACTACCAGAAATATTCAGTGTATGTGGTTTAGTACTCGAAACTGCCAAGCATGCTTTTGGATCAACCTTCCACACTTCTTGTGTGTTGTCTTCAGTGTCAAACCTTTCATCTTGAACTGTGATGCTTTCAGTCCATCTTCCGTATTCTACATATACCCAATCGTTCTCAGATATCCAATCAATATCGGGACCAACTTCAAAAACTTTAAACCACCGTGGCGTTATTCCGTCGCTTTTGCCTATTGTGCTTTTAACTATGATTCCTGCTCCGGTAACCTGGTCGCCAAAGTCACCATCAACACAAAGTATATTATCTCTGATAGCTCGTACTTTCAAGTTTTACCTCACTTGTCATCTTCGTTATAGTAAGGAACCATTTCGATATCACCGTTTGGCATCTGCACTTCCTTGTAACCTAATGGTTCCATAGGCGGCACTTCTTCTGGTTCGTCAAATTCATCGGGCTCTACAGCCGGCTCTGGATCAGGTTGAAGTTTACTTGTGCGTACATTTTCGGCCGCTGTCTTTGCAGTTTTAACATCATCAATTGGCGCAGTAGCTTCTACAGGTGCATTAGCATCACCGGTTTTCAAACTAACTTGATCATCACTGACTGCAGGGTTATCTTTGAGATATTTTCTAACACGTTCTTCATTTGATTGCACAACCTGGCCGCCTGGTCCTAATCTGTTGCCTTTTGCGTCAACACTCATGTTACCCACAGCAGGCCTATCTCCCTGCGCGGCAATTAATGCATCAAAGTCAATAGTTTGCCCTCTGTTTGATCTGCGTTGTACCATTTAATCCTCTTTTAAAAATTCTTTTATGTCTAAGTTGTATTTAATACTGTTTATCTTGTGTACGCCAAGTAAGAAAAGAACATAACTAGCAACACAACTTCCGCGGCCAACACCCCACACAAGGTTATTTTTCCGCATTGTATCAACTATATATATCATCAATTGAAGTATAGGAAATAAATTCCTGGCTTTGTAAAGGCCTAGTTCCTGTTCTACTCTAGCAAGATTCCCGGCTTCTTCTTCCAGGCCCCCTGCGTTAGGAACTAGTCGTTTTACATACTCCTCAATATCGATTTCTTTGTAGTGTTGCGGTATGTTAAATTCTTTACTCCAATTTGGCTCGGATTGTAATGTAGGTAGATCAAGTTCATTACAAAAAACATTGAACTGATCAGCAACAGTGTTTTCAAAAGGCACTGTGTCTATGTCCATACTGCGATACAGCATTTCTATACCAGTTTTCTCATTTACTTTTTGCATGTTTGTATTTTACTACATAAAATATAAAAGGTCAAACAATTGTGGGCTTCCACTTATTACCTTTTTTATCAATTTGGCTTCTAATCTTATCTAAATCGATAACCTCACCGACAGTTTCTTCGGCATCAGGATTAGATATCTTATTAAATATAGTTTCCACATGTGCGTCTATGCTGTCTAATTCTTCAACAAGTTTATCAGCAAAGTTCATAATACCAAACTGTTCTGCCTCCTCAGCAGACTCTGCAACATTATCAAATGATGATATATCGTATCTTTGCCACCATGGTTTTGGCCAAAAGCTGAACTCGCCGGGCCAATCTTTTGCATCCGGCAAATTATAACTGAACTCAGGGGTCTCAAAGTTCAATGAATAAGCCAAGTTGTTATCAGTGTCTGTGAGTCTCACTTGCCCTACAAATGATAAGTTCTGTGTAAGGGCCATCAATTTAGAATGTATGGCTTCTAACAGTGTTAGTTCTTGCAGAGAAGGAAGCACTATAAAATTATTATCGTATTCTGCAAAATATTTTGATACCAAGTCATTTGAACTTAATGTGTAAACCAAGGATTCGTGTAAAACATTTTGTATAAAATAATTTATCTTGATAAAGGACTTGTTTTGTATCAGAGACTCGTTACTTTCATCGCTGTCTGATGGCAATGAAAACAGTGTGTAAAAAATTTCAAAGTTTTTTATGTCAAGAAACCTACTTTCCTCATCTAGAAAAATCATTTTTATGTTGTGGGTTTGTTCTAGTTGAGTTGATCTCATATTATTTTTTAATCCTTGAAACATATGTTGATGCAACAATGTTTACATAATCTTTATCTACTGTCTCACTAACATGGCTTTCTATTTCGCCTATTTCTACTACACCGTCATTTTCGTCTGTGGTGCTTTCGTGTCTTGCCACGAACATTTTTTCGTTGTATGCTGTTTGCGCCATTTGAATTACTTCTAATAACTGTCCGCGAACGCTGGTACTTGGAGGCAGTTTTGCAAGTTTACTGTTGAGCAATTTTATTTCATCAAACAATTTGTCAGCAGACATGTCGTTGAATTTTTGCCAGTTGTCTATCATCATTTGCCCCAAGTTATTTTAAACTGTGCTAAATCTTCAGGATACTCAAATCTTATTTCAAATCCTCTGATTTGATAGTCCCATGGATTTCTTAATCCAATAGTATTTAACAGTTCCGTTGCCGAATCAACCGCAGACATGGCCCCCAACATGTGTCTATACTGCCTTCGTTTCATCCATAGATCAAAAAAATATGCTGTTCTTGCGGTTGTGTTTGGCGTTAGTGTACCGAATGCTTCCATCATTAACTCATCCGGATACATTTTTTTATAAATGCTACTTCTAATTGGTTGCGAACTGCTCATAGAAATCTAATGTGTGTTCCTGTATTTTTAAATACTGTTTTCTAGTCCTAAAAATAATATCAACATTTAACTCTTTTGCAGGAACATAATTTTCTATGCTATAACTGCTTTGATTACCGAATGCCCTACAATTATATCCTGTAATTTTATGTGCTAGTTTACCAAATCCTTCTGCATTCACATCATCAAACTCCAAAAGGTCAACACCATTTATTGTTAATGTGGATGTGGTCTGAAAAACATCAGCAGTTTCTGTGATAATTTTTATTACTTTATCACTGTTGATGTTTTCCTGGAACACAACAAAGTTATTATGAAAGATAAACTTTGTGTATTTGTCAGAAGATTCTACTTTTTTACACAACTTGCTGAACACTTCGCACAGTTCAACAGATGTAGTCTGCAATATTGCACCACTGGTTGCATGCAACCCTGCACTGTTGTTGGTAGAAAAGTCCACTTCCACATACGAGTTTGTTAGTTCCTTGTCTTCAATAAAGTAAACTCTGAAACCGTTATCGTCTTCGTACATAAAAAACTCTGTGTCATTGTCTAAGGCACAGTCATTTACAATATCCATTGGGTGCTTTTCGGTTAAAATACCTACGCCGTAAACCCCACTAGGCTTCTGTAAAGTGTTATCCTTGCGTACTAAGAATATAGAGTTTTTTTGTGTCCATACTTCCACTAAGTTATTAGCATGCCGACTTCTGCAATGATAGCCTAGGTTTTTAAGTCTAGCAGTGATGTTGTCACCTTCCGCATCAGGATTAAACACATACTCCAGAAAAACTACATCACTCCTCAAAACTAACACTCTCCCCACAGCCGCATGCAGCTGTCTTCTTAGGCGAGTTAACCACCAGCATTTGCCCTTTTATACCTAAATCTTCAACATCAACAACACTGCCTCGTAGATATTCTTTAGAAAGATTATCTACCACAAACACAAAGTTATCGTATTTTGAACAATGAGCTTCTTCATTAGAAAAGTACTCGTACAACAACTGCCAGTCATAACTAAACCCAGCGCATCCACTGGCCGTCAAGCCCAGTTTTACACCGATAGCACCGTTATCTTGTACTTGTTTGTTAAAGTGCGTGACTGCGGCTTCTGATAAAACCACAGGCGCCGCGTTAGGGTCAACTATATTAACTTCCATACACTCTCCTTAATAATATTTATTAACAGAGTGTGGCTTATTTACGATTACTGATAATTTCGTCTACAAGGCCAAAGTTTAAACTTTCTTGTGCGTTGAGGAAATTATCACGATCCATTGCAGCTTCAAACTCTTCGTATGTTTTACCTTTGGTGTTGTGCTGAACATATTTCTCTGTAAGTTCACGCTTGATACGAATAATTTCTTTGGCACGAATTTCGATGTCGCTGGCTTGTCCTTGTGCTCCGCCTAGTGGCTGATGTATCATGTGTCTTGCGCCGGGAAGCATAAATCTTTTACCGGGTGCGCCTGCATTAGCAAGGAATGAGCCCATGCTTGCAGCTTGCCCCATCACAATTGTTGTTACGTCTGGCTTGATGTACTGCATAGTGTCGTACATAGCCATACCAGCAGTGACTGCACCGCCGGGACTATTAATGTAAAAGTTAATGTCTGCATCAGGATCTTCGGCTTCGAGAAAAAGTAATTGTGCGCAGATACTATTACTAACAGCGTCGTTGACTTCTCCGTTTAGAAAAATAACACGGTCCTTGAGCATACGACTATAAATGTCGTAACTGCGTTCTCCTCCTGCTGTTTTTTCAATTACATATGGTACAAAATTCATTTACTCACCTCTGCTTATTTGTTTGCATTTATTAATTATTGCTTGCATGCCTTGTTTTCTTTGCTGACTAAAAAACCTACTCAGTTGTTCAAAGTCAGCCCAAGTTACTGCGCTCAATTCATCGGTTGTCATTCCGCTTAAACATTCCACAATGATACTTCCGATACCTCTCACCATATATGAATCACTATCCAATGAAAAATTCCAACCTAATGCACCTTCCTCACCAATCACGTACACTTGACTCACGCATCCGGGAACAAATGTAGATTCGTTTTTGATGATATCTGCTTTAGGAGTTTCAGAACCTAACTCAAGTACATAATCATATACATCGTCAGCATCGAAATGTTCTAGTTCTTTAATATAATCTTTAATAGTTTTCATGCTGTTAATTATACATTATAAAATATGTTTGTCAATAGGCAAAATAGAATAAACGCCCACGAAGGGCGTTTATTGTATTAGTTATGCAGTGATAGATGCAAGTGCTATCCACATTATTGCAAAAGTAGCAAGGCCAAACCCAATTTCAGCAACACGCTCGCACGTACGACCATCTGGGCAGATACCATTGTAAACTTCTTTAATGCGGGAAAGGACCGACCTACCACCAGATGTGATGATAGACATTGTTTTACTCTCCAGTTCTAACTTTGTTAGCAACCTATTCACTACCCCTTGCGAGCGTAGCTCAAACATCTAAAAAGTTCGAAACTTTTTCCCCTGCCTACACAAAGTAGCACAGGCACAATTGGATTACAATTGCTACCAAAGATGTTTGTTGTGGAAGATGATTGCGTTACTCTTCCATACACTATTTATCGTTACTGTGTGTAACACTAACGAAAAATGGCATTTTTTATAAATATTTTTATGGAACCTGTAGATAATACTCGAGTCATAATGCTGCAAGACTTAATGGAAGACAATGCAGCAAAGAAGGCAGAACTCGAATACTATGAAGAATGCCTACAAGATCTATTAGTAAAGATGCACATGGTAAAAGCTGAAATAAATCTTACCGAAACTATTATCAACGTGATAAAGTCAGAAAGGGCAGATGTACTAAAACGCTTTATCAAAAAGAAAGACGATAGTAGAATACTTTAACCAATACATCTATACTAAATGTAGTATAGGACTAGAACTCCTCGAGAATTCCTAGTACTTCTGCGCCAACGAATAGTACTCCTGCTACAATTAAGTTACCTACAACTAAAGCACTACCTGCAAGAATTCTAACGACGCTTTTAATCATACTAATGTAAAAATGTTTTTTACTAGGATCACGCACTTCCATTACAATTTTTCTCCTAAATCAAATCCGCGAAATGTTTTAAATCTAGGAAATCTCAAACTCCAAACATCATCGCTGTCCTGCGACTGTGTTGCAGCGTCAGCTCTTATCTCTACCAGCTGACCAACAACTTTGTTTTTAGACTCCCAAAATACTTCCCTGTCCTCGTCCGTGAGCCCGGAACCAACATTAAGTTTAAAAAACTTACCGTCGTCCTCTCCCTCTACAATCAGTGCGCCAAGTTTACCAACATTCCTGCCAGTTCCTTCTTCTAGACCCACTACTTTGAGAGTAACCTCTATGAAAGGTTTTATCTTTAGCCATGCATGGCTACGTTTACAATGATATAGAGCCTCTGCAGGCTTTATCATTAAACCCTCATATCCTTCTTCTAATGCACGTTTATTCATTTGGGCAAACTTTGTACGCCCTTCCCCTGTGTCCAAGTCAACACGAGTTGCATCAACTACACGAATGCAATCATCAAAAAGTTCTGTGAATGCTTCAAGTTTGTGTCTGCGAACTGCTGCAACATCCTTGCTAACACCTGCATTGAATTCATCAATGCTGATAAGATCAAACACTGCTAGATATGCATCTTGTGTTTGCGCTCCTTCCTTCCTGTGTACCTGCTTCATTAGTGCCTGGAAGTTTTCACTCATAACCTCACCATCAAACACACAACCATTGAATTTATGTTTGCTGAGCGCAGCTTCTATGTGAGGGAAATTATTAAGTTGCTTACCATTTCTACTATATAGGGTAGCAACATCATTTTGAACGATAGCAATAACCCTAACGCCATCATACTTGTACTCAATAAAACAATCACCAACAATTTTCTTTTCATGTTTTGCTCCATCGTGTGCAAGCATACAACCAAACACTGGCACAGTTCCTTTGCGTACCTTGTTGATGGTTTTTTCACTTACACCGCATTTTAAATCCTTTACAAGAATACTGCGGTACCACCAATTCCATTGATCAAACTGAGACTCCAACATGGCCTGCTCTATAGCATCTTTGGCAGCATGGCCTGTGAGTTGTCTAGTTCTAAGTTTTTCTAAAAGTTCTTTAAAGTCGTTCCATGCTAGTCCAGCACCCGACTTGTGAAATTCTGTTTTGTAATCTACATCTTTGACGCCAAAAGTGATCAACGGATCAAGGGCATACTGCACACCCTCAACAAATTCTTTGTTGTCGATTATTTTTTCTAAAAGTTCTTCTTTGTACAGTCTGCTGTTGTTCTCTGCTAACAGCTCAATGCATCTATCAGGCGTCATTTTAGTGTACAAACTCCATAGTGAATTGTGAATGCTCGTGGTTCATGAGAGCAAGAAAAGTATCATATCCAAGCACATCAATTACTTCTTGATGACAAGAAAAAATTTGAGAACTGTAGCCGTTAGACACAATCAACATCGACTAAACTCCCTCGTTGATGTCCCAGTTAGTAGGTGTTTCTACAGGTTTCATACCAAGTAGCTTTCGGGCTTCATCACGGACTTCTGCTGTGACAGCATGACCAAACATCTCAGGGTCGAGAAGTTTTTTTAGGAAATTAATATACTGTTTTTCTTTGTTAATGTCGATTACATTGTTCATGATACACACCAATCTTTAATTTATATATAGTATTATAGAACTATTTTGTATAAATGTCAACAGATAAAATGCTATAGAAATCAAGAAGAAAAAAGGGGGCAAGCCCCCTTTTTATACTTTGCGTAGTGTTACACAAGACCTGCTGCAAGAGCCTTATAGCCAGCGGCTACTACTGCACGGCTGGGAGTACCAAGACGGTAGAAAGTCTTAACACGACCCTTGGTGTCAGTGTTCTTGTTAGCATAGATTGCGAAACCCTTCATACGAAGAGCACTCACAGTTGAACGTGCGTTGCCAACACCGAAACGAGATTCGATCTGAGCGCCGGTAAGTCCACGATCGGTAGCCTGAAGTGCTTCAAGTACACGGGCTTCTTTTGTTACTACTGCATTAGCTGAATTAGCCATTTATATCACCTTTTTTAATTTAAGTTAAATATCCTGGAGCAGATTTCTGCAACAGTTGAGTATATTATACAGTATTTTAAACAATGGTCAACCGTTTTTACTAAATATTTTTATGTATAAAAAACAAGCACTTATATGCCCTCCCCGCACAGGCAGTGTGTATTACTGCAATAAATTAAGTAAAAAGTACAATACTAAGAACTTAGGAGAACTTGCCAGGCCAATTCTGCTAAAAGCCGTGTGCGAAAAACTTGAGAAGCAGGATAATTGGCTAATGAAAGTTGTCCCGGGTAACTTACATCCTGGTATCATGCATAATAGCGATGCAAAGAATATTAACAAAAACTTAGTAGACACGATAGTATCTCTCATAGACATCAGCGATAAGCATTATTTTTTATATAGAGAAAACTTTGTTGAACAGGTAGAAAGCTACGCATTAGGAAAGATGAGCAATCAATGGTTAGACAACAGAGATGCCACAGATATGTATATAGATGAAGCTACAGTTACAAATTGTATAAACGATTTATTATACCAGTATGATATAATAAAACAGGTATACACAGCAAGACCTGGCGAGTTGGTATCACTAGAACAGTTTGGTACCAAAGGTGAAAGGTATCCAAGGAAAAGAATAACAGGTGATGCTATGAAAAGCGTTCAACAAATTGATATTTTAAATACTTACTTTGTGTGAGTATTCGTTGTGGTGAACTGCGTAACATCTGTCCACATATCGTTTTCATCGTAGTAAGAGTAATCAGCATTGTTACTGTCAACTGTGACAGTCATAGACTGATAGCTTTTTACACAGTTCCACTCATGATTGGGTAACTTGCATCTACATGCTGGGCATATACCTGACAGTTTTAGCTCTGCATGTTCTACTTGGTCTACAGGAGTTTTATCCATAACTCCTAGATCAATGTCAATGGTATTATTGTTCCAATCAGTACCAACCCACGACGAATCCATTGTAACAGTTTGGCACTGATCACTGGTAATGATTAGATCGTCTGTGGGCATTCCCGAAGGCCACATTGATGCTATGTCG
>Ga0181590_10001552_pt1 | contig 19409 bp, 15 predicted proteins | sample 071ome_34_FD_132446 | JGI IMG/M metagenome (GOLD analysis project Ga0181590, IMG submission 132446) | Coastal salt marsh microbial communities from the Groves Creek Marsh, Skidaway Island, Georgia - 071411BT metaG (megahit assembly) | ecosystem: Environmental > Aquatic > Marine > Intertidal...
CCTAGAATAAAGGCTTGTGCTAAGCCATCTGGAGAAGGTTGAACAATATAGTCAAATTTCATACCAATTTCTGAGCCATCTCCAAATAGTCGTCTGAATCTATCAAGATCTTCTGGCGTAGAGATAATTAGCACTTCTTGGATACCTGCCAACATAAGGACTGACAAGGGATAGTAGACCATTGGCTTATCATAAATAGGCACAAGTTGCTTTGATGTGACTTTTGTAATAGGGAAGAGTCTAGTTCCAGATCCTCCAGCCAGGATAATGCCTTTCATAATCTTTTAGCTTACGTATAAATGCTATAATATGTTAAACGAAGTTTGATAAAAACAAGGCGTTATTCTATGAATAATTAATTATGCGTATCAAGTTTAAAAGAACTTTCAACAATTCTTCTACAGGTCATAAATGTTAACAAATAAATCAATTCTTATTACAGGTGGTACCGGTTCTTTTGGTAATGCTTTTATCCCAATGACTCTAGAAAGATATAACCCAAAGCAAATCTTGGTTTATTCTAGGGATGAAATGAAGCAATGGGATATGGCACAAAAGTTTGAAGGTGATCCTAGGGTTAAATTCGTTATCGGTGATGTGCGTGATAAGGAGCACTTATCTAGAACACTTAATGGCATTGATTATGTAGTGCATGCTGCAGCAACTAAGATTGTACCGACGGCTGAATATAATCCATTTGAGTGCGTTAAAACCAATATTAATGGTGCAACTAATTTGATTGATGCTTGTATTGATCGCGGTGTTAAAGGTGTTGTAGCTCTATCAACTGATAAAGCCAGCAATCCAATTAACTTGTATGGCGCGACTAAGCTTGCTTCTGATAAATTATTCGTTGCAGGTAATGCATATGCGAGTAATCATGAAACGAGGTTTTCAGTAGTAAGATACGGTAATGTGATGGGATCTAGAGGTTCAGTTATACCATTCTTTATTAAGTTAAAGAAATCCGGTGAACTGCCAATTACTGATCCAAATATGACTCGCTTTATGATTAGTTTAGAGGAGGGGGTTGAATTAGTTTGGCATGCTTTTAATGACATGCAAGGCGGTGAGATTTATGTGAAAAAGATTCCATCAATGAACATCTTAGATATTGCTAGCGCAGTCAGTAAAGAGGCATCGCACAGAATTATTGGCATTCGACCAGGTGAGAAGATTCATGAGCAAATGATTGGCCTTGAAGATGCTGACCATACATATGAGTATGATAATCACTATAAGATCTTACCTGCTATTTATAAGTGGTCTTCCGATCCAGAAAGAATTAAAGAAGGAAGAAAAGTTTCACCAGATTTTGTATATTCATCCGATAATAATTCTCAATGGATGACCGACCTGGAACTTCGTTCCTGGATTGAAAAAAACATAGATAAAATTGGTAAAATATAGTTGAAAAAGGTTTTAATTACTGGCGGCTCAGGTCTATTTGCTACTAATTGCGCTCAAATATGTAATGATTCTTATAAGGTAGTTCTTCTTCTGCATCGAAGAAAAATAGCAATTGAAGGAATCGAAACAGATGTTGCTCTTATTGACACACCGGAAAATGTTTTTTCAGTTTTTCGAAAGCACAAGCCTGATATTGTTATTCATGCCGCTGGTTTGACAAGCGTTGAAGATTGTGAGAACGATCCCAAAGGTGCTGAAATATCCAATGTAGAAACTACAAGAAATGTATCATTAGCATCAAATTATTTTGGCGCAAGTCTAGTTCACATTTCTACTGACCATATATTTTCTGGACTTTCTAGTTATTCATCTGAAATAGAAAAAGGCAACCCTGTTAATATTTATGCTAAAACAAAATTGAAGGCAGAGGAGGTTGCAATTGAAAACAATCCAAATGCATTAATAATTAGAACTAATTTTTTTGGCTGGGGTTCCTCTTATCGCGAATCATTTTCTGACTTTATTATAAAGAATTTAAGACAAAAAAAAGAAATCAAACTATTCAAGGATATTTTTTTTACACCGGTAGTTATCGATGTTCTTGTTGAGCAGATATTCAAATTATTAGAAAAGAAAGCTAAAGGTATTTTTAATATTGCTAGCAGTGAAAGACTATCTAAATTTGAATTTGGGATGAAGCTAGCTAGCAGATTTAATTTAGATTTCGATCTGATTAAACCGGTAAGTATTGAGAATCAAGAAAATTTAGTTAAAAGACCTTTTGATATGAGTTTATCTAATTCTAAAGTAACAAAACTCATCAGTAGTGCTTGTCCAACTATTGATGAGCAAATTGCTATACTTTTTTCCAATGAAGCTAAGAGATCAAGATCTATCAAAAGAGAGTTAATACCATATGGTAAACATTTCATTGACCAACAAGATATTGATAGTGTTGTTGATGTTTTAAATAATGGATTATTAACTCAAGGACCAAAAATTCAAGAATTTGAAAAAAAAGTTAAGGAATATGTTGGTGCAAAATATGCTGTTGCTGTTTCGAGTGCTACAGCGGCTCTACATTTATCGGCAATTGTTCTAGATTTCCAAGTTGAGGATAAGGTGATAACTTCACCTAATACATTTGTAGCAACAAGTAACTCTATTTTATATGTTGGTGCAGAGCCTTTATTTGTTGACATTAATGAAGAAACTTTGAATATTGATGAAAAATTAATTGAACAGAAAATATCTCAAGATAAAAATATAAAAGCAATCTATCCAGTTCATTTTGCCGGCCTTCCATGCAACATGGAAAAAATATATGAATTGGCTAAAAAATATTCACTAAAAGTTGTTGAGGACGCCTCTCATGCTTTAGGTGCTCGATATGAAGATAATTCACGAGTAGGTAATTGTAGATATTCTGATTTGACTGTCTTTTCTTTCCATCCTGTAAAAGGTATTGCTGCTGGTGAAGGCGGGATGATTACAACGAATAATGAAGAGCTTTATCACAAGTTATTATTACTTAGAAGTCATGGTATTACCAAGGGTAACTTCGAGTTTCCAGGAGTTAGTATTCCAGACAATTCGTTAATTAACAAAGATGAGGCGCTTGAAAATGAAGAGCTAAAACGTTGGTACTATGAGATGCAATATCTTGGATATAATTATCGTCTTACCGATATCCAATGTGCATTAGCGATATCGCAGATGAATAAGATTGATCTTTTTTTAGAGACTAGAAGATCAATAGCTAAATTTTATGATAAAGCCTTTTCTGAAATTCCAAACATAACTCCTTTGCAACTCCATGGCAGAAATAACAGCTCGCACCATATCTATATAGTTAGTATAGATTTCAAAAAGATTCTCATAAGCAAACATGAATTCATGAAAAAACTAGCAGAGCAGGGAGTGGGATCTCAAGTTCATTATATCCCAGTAGTGTGTCAACCATATTATCAAGTTAAAGGTTACAGGATCGAGCAATATCCATCAACTAGCCAACATTATGAAAATACATTGTCTCTGCCTTTGTATTACGGTTTAAGTAATGCTGATCAAAAATTGGTAGTTTCTTCAATAATAAATTTATTGAGATGAGTAGATTAGCTCTTGGAACGGTTCAATTTGGATTAGATTATGGAATTTCAAATACCCTAGGACAAGTTCATTTAAAAGAGGCTGAAAAGATTTTAAAGCTTGCAAAAGAATTTGGTGCCGATACACTAGATACAGCGCCAGCTTATGGTGTTAGTGAGAAAATTCTGGGAGATATAGGTATTAACCACTTCCAAATTATAACTAAAACATCATCATTGCATTTAGGCGTAGACAATGTTGTGCAATCATTCTATCAGTCTTTGGAAGATTTAAATATTCCTAGTGTAGATGGACTATTAGTTCATGATATTGGTGAAATTAAAGATAAACACTTTGATGATTTGTATTATGAGCTCGATAAATTAAAGCGTGATAAGCTAACAAATAAAATCGGTTTCTCAATATACACACCAGACCAAATTGATTTCCTGCTAGATAATTTTGATTTTGATTTAATCCAGGTTCCATTTAATGTATTTGACAATCGCCTAATTGATGGTGGGCAATTGCAAGCCCTTAAAGACAAAAAAATAGAAATCCATGCAAGAAGTATTTTTTTACAAGGATTGCTTTTGGATTTTAAAAATCTAAGTGATTATTTTTCCGAATGGAAAAAAGAGTTTGAAAGCTATCAAGAAATAGTGAAAGTTAGTGGGTCGTCATTATTGGATTATGCACTTCATTTTGCACTGAACAATAAGGAGATAGATAAAGTTCTTATTGGTGTCAATAGCGAGAATCAGTTAACAGAAATTATTAAATCGACAAAAAAGAAGTGTTATTCAAAAGCTTACCCTATCTACGATGAAAATTTACTTAACCCTTCAAAATGGAATAGTTCATGAAAATTATAGCTTTAGTTCAAGCAAGAATGAACTCAACCAGACTGCCAGGAAAAGTGTTAAAGATTATTTCTGGTCGGACTATGATAGATTTATTGCTGTGTCGATTGTCTCAATCTAATGAGCTAGATGAGATAGTTGTAGCAACCTCGATTAATAAACAAGATGATGAACTTCAATTAATGGTGGAATCTTTGGGATATAAGTGTACAAGAGGGAGTGAAAAGGATGTACTAAATCGTTTCTACGAGTCCGCTAAATCTCTTGATGCAGAGGTTATTGTTCGTATTACAGGTGATTGCCCCTTGGTAGACCCGAAATTGGTTGATGAATCTATTAAGAGCTACCTGGATGCTAATGTGGATTACTTCTCAAATATTAATCCAGTAACCTATCCGGATGGATTAGATATTGAAGTTATGTCATTTGAATCTCTTGAGCGAGCGAATAGTGAGTCAAAGTCTGAATTTGAAAGAGAGCATGTAACGCCTTATATTCGTAATTCCGATAGTTTTTCAAAATCCTCAATGAGCTATAATGAGGATTTATCAGCTTATCGATGGACTGTAGATGAGCCAGAGGATTTAGTTGTGGTGACTAATGTATTTAAACATTTTTCTCCCAATATACATTTTAGTTGGAATCAGGTATTGGAACTACAAAAACTAAAACCTGATCTTTTCTCTTTAAACCAACAAATTAAGAATAATGAAGGCGCAAATATGGGAACAGGGCAAAAGCTTTACAAAAGAGCAAAGAGAGTAATACCCGGTGGAAATATGCTGCTCTCTAAAAGGCCAGAGATGTTTCTCCCTGAAAAATGGCCATCATATTTTAGCAAATCAAGTGGGTGCAGAGTTTGGGATTTGGATGGCAATGAATTCATCGATATGTCGATTATGGGAATTGGCACAAATATTTTGGGATATGGACATCCTGAGGTTGATGAGGCGGTAATGAAAATAGTTAAAGACGGCAATATGTCAACCTTTAATTGCCCAGAAGAAGTTTATTTAGCTGAAAAATTAGTAGAGTTGCACCCTTGGGCAGACATGGTAAGATTTGCTCGGGCAGGAGGTGAGATTAATGCTATAGCAGTCCGTATTGCTAGGGCATATACAGGAAAGGATAAAATCGCCATTTGTGGTTACCATGGTTGGCATGATTGGTATTTGTCTACTAACCTAAATAGTAATAAAAATTTAGATGGACATCTGTTACCTGGCCTCCAGCCTAATGGTATTCCTAGGGGTTTGACCGGAACAACTTTGCCTTTTAATTACAATGATATTGAGCAATTAGAGAAATTAATAAAGGATAACAATGGTGAAATTGCAGCTATTAAAATGGAAGTCTCTAGAAATGAAGGCCCAAAAGATAATTATCTGCAAAAGGTAAGAGATTTGGCTACCAATAATAATATCATTTTAATTTTTGATGAATGTACTTCAGGTTTTAGAGAGACATTCGGTGGGCTCCATAAAAAATATGGTGTAGAGCCTGATCTTGCTATATTTGGTAAAGCCCTAGGTAACGGTTACGCGATTTCTGCTTGCATTGGTCGACAAAAGTATATGCAAGCTGCTCAAGAAACTTTTATTAGTTCAACTTTTTGGACTGAGAGAATTGGACCTACTGCAGCATTAAAAACTCTTGAAATTATGGAGCGAGAAAAATCTTGGCAAACAATTACCCAAGTTGGCCATAATATTTCTGATCAATGGCAGAAACTAGCCGATAGCTATGAATTAGATATAAGTACATGGGGTCTACCAGCACTTAGTGGTTTTTCATTCAATTCACCCAATGCTTTGCATTATAAAACCCTAGTTACCCAAGAGATGTTAAAGAAAGGATTTCTAGCTACTAATAATGTTTATGTTTGTACAGAACACACAAATGAGTTAGTAAATGGATATTTTTCAGAGTTAGATTCAATATTTGAAATTATTAAGGAATGTGAAGAGGGGCTGGATGTAAACACCTTGTTAGAGGGGCCAGTCTGCTACAGTGGATTTAAGCGATTAAACTAATGAATGTAGTATTTCGTGTCGATGCTTCATTACAAATGGGCATAGGCCATGTGATGCGGTGCTTGGTTCTAGCTCAAGCACTAAAAGAAAATGGAGCAAAAGTTGAATTTATTTGTCGAAATTATAAAGGAAACTTAATAAATAAAATCAGTTCATATAAGTTTCTTGTTCATAAATTAGAATTTTTTTCGGCAGAAGATAGTGATGATAATAATCTAACTGACTCATACTGGCTGGGAGTATCCGAGGAGCAAGATTTAGAGGATTGTATTAATGTAATCAAAGAAAGAAGAATCGATTGGTTGATTGTTGATCATTATTTGTTAGGTGAGAAATGGCAAAAGGGGCTCAAACCATACTATAAAAAATTATTGGTAATTGATGATTTGGCGGATCGAAGGCATTATTGTGATGTTTTACTTGACCAGACATTCGGTCGTAAGCAAGATGATTATTCCGCATATACACCTAAAGATTGTTTGCTATTACTAGGCTCTAAATATTCTTTACTCAGGCCTGAGTTCCACAAATGGAGATCTTATAGTTTAAAGCGACGCAACCAGCCGGAGTTCAGGCAATTACTTATCAGTATGGGTGGAACTGATTTTAAAAATGTTACTGAAAATATATTAGATGAATTAAAGTTTTGCAACCTGCCTAAAGACATAAATATCACTGTTATAATGGGAGAGTCGGCCCCAAATCTTGAGAGTGTCAAGTCTAAAATACATGCTCTTCCCTTTAAATCAAATATTAAAGTCGACGTAGATAATTTGGCAGAAATTATGGCGAATGCTGACATTGCAATTGGTGCGGCAGGCTCTACCTCTTGGGAGCGTTGTTGCCTGGGTTTGCCAACAATTCAGATTGTTCTTGCCAAGAATCAAATTAACATAGCAGAATCTCTTGCAAAAATTAATGCAATTAGGCTTTTGCAGGATGTGAAAGATTTACCCAGAACGATAAGCGATGCAAGAAATTGGATGATAGATGTCAGTAATATTTCACGAAAAGTATCTGACGGCTTAGGCATAAATAGAGTTATGAGTATAATTATGGATTTAAAGTTATGAATATTTCAATACTAATAACATCGATAGAACATCCCGTAAATTTTTATATTAATAATTGGGCTCTAAGAAACCAAGATCATCAAATAAGAATTATTCATTCAAAGAAAGACCTGATTTCTGGCGATATTTTATTTTTGATCTCATGTTCAGAACTTATATCAAAATCAGAAAGAGAAAAATTCAAGAAAACTTTAGTTCTTCATGCAAGTGACTTACCTTATGGTAGAGGATGGAGTCCACATGTTTGGGAAATTATCAATGGAGCAAACTCTATAACTGTGAGCTTATTAGAGGCAGAGGATAATGTTGATACTGGTGATATTTGGAAAAAAATTAGTGTTGATATCCCAAAAACAGCGCTCTTTGATGAAATTAATGAGCTAGTCTTTAACGCAGAATTGGAATTAATGGATTTTGCTATTAAAAATTTCGATAACATAATTCCCGTTGAGCAGTCTAATATTGAGACCATACCATGGTCCAAGAGATCAAAAAAGGATAGTTTGATCGATATAAATAAAACTTTAATTGAACAGTTCGACCTATTAAGAGTCTGTGACCCAAAAAGATTCCCTGCTTACTTTTTCAAAGATGGAGTAAGATTTAATATATTAATTGAGAAGAGTAATGAATAACTTTATTACAATTAATGATAGAAAAATTGGAAATAATTTCTCACCATATATTATTGCAGAGATGTCGGCAAACCATAATGGCGATATCAATAATGCTTATAAAATTATAGATATGGCTAAGTCAACAGGGGCTGATTGCGTAAAGTTGCAGACCTACACTCCTGACACCTTAACTATTGATAGTAAATTACCAGATTTTCAATTAACAGATGGACTTTGGTCCGGTCAAAGTTTATATGATTTATATAAAGGCGCATTTATGCCATGGGAGTGGCACCAACCATTATTTGATTATGCTAAACAGGCTGGTATTACAATATTTAGTTCCCCTTTTGACAATACAGCTGTAGACTTACTAGAAGACCTAAATACTCCGGCATATAAGATTGCTTCATTTGAGGCAGTAGATCTCCCTTTGATAAAATATGTAGCAGAAACTGGAAAACCTATGATTATCTCAACAGGTATGGCAGATTTTGATGAGATCCAAGAGGCTGTTGAAACTGCAAGAGAAGGTGGCTGTAAAGATTTAGCTTTATTGCATTGCGTGAGTTCTTACCCTGCTCCAGCAGAAGATTACAATTTAAGAACGCTTGTTGATATGCAGCAAAAATTCGGCTTAGTTATAGGTTTATCTGACCATACAATTGATAATGCCACTGCAATCACAAGTATTGCTCTGGGTGCGTCAATTATTGAAAAACATGTAACAATAGATCGTAATGGCGGTGGTCCCGATGATTTGTTTTCTGTAGAATCCGCAGAGTTAAATGAGTTATGTTTAGGTACTAAAACTGCTTGGCAAGCACTTGGAAAAGTTGATTATGGTAGAAAGTCAAGTGAACAAGCTAATATAAAGTTTAGACGTTCATTGTATTTTGTCAAAGATATTGAAGTTGGTGAATTGATTACTAATGAGCATGTTAAAAGTATTCGCCCAGGGTATGGTCTTCCCCCTAAATTTTTAACTAAAGTTATTGGAAAAAAATCCAAGTATGCCATAAAAAAAGGTTCTGCTGTAACAGATGAATTGTTTTAAATCTTGAGAGATTTTTACCAAAAATAATTAGATTTCCAGGATAAATTATGAAAATAGTTGCAATAATAGAGGCTAGGATGACATCATCTCGATTACCAGGAAAGGTTCTCATGGAAGTATTGAGTAAGCCGATACTGCATTATCTTATATCAAGGTTAAAGAGAGTGCGTCTTCTGAATGAAATTGTATTGGCTACAACTACAAACTCCACTGACGATATTCTAGTTGACTTTGCCAACAAAGAAAATATAAAGAACTACAGGGGTAGTGAAAATGACGTTATGGCTAGAGTATTTGAGGCTGCGGAATCAGTTGATGCAGATTTGATTGTAGAAATTACTGGCGATTGCCCTATAGTCGATCCAAATATTGTTGAGCAAGTGATTCAAACTTATATTAATAATAATTATGATTATGTAAATAACGTTAATGTTCGAAGTTATCCAGACGGTATGGATGTCCAAGTCTTTAGTAAAAATGTTTTAGAGAGATCTTTAAAAATGACTAAAGAGGCATTGGATCATGAGCATGTTACTCTACACATTCGAAATCATCCAGAGATATTCTCCCATTTAAATTTAGTAGCACCAAAAAATCTTTGGTGGCCTGATTTGGGGTTAACTTTAGATGAGAGATCTGATTTCGAATTACTAAAAAAAATCATTACGCATTTTAGTGATAATATTTACTTTGATTGTTATGATGTTATTAAATTTTTAAGAGATAGAGATGATTTAGTCTCTATAAATCAAAAAGTTGTCAGAAATTGCTATTACGGACCTAGTTAAAATAATAAAAAAAATGCAAATTACATATTTGCAGCTTAAAGTTTATTGAAAGAGAATAATTAAACCGCTTTGATTTGCTGCATATTGGCATATGCAGCAGAGTCTGTCTTGTTCATCAAATTAAGAAGATTCTATAATGAGATTTAGCAAATAAAAAATAAAAGGGGGTGTGAAGAAATATGTTTAGGCTCATCATTTACACTATCCGCATATCTTATATAGCTATATCTAATATCAGTAGATTAGACTTTAGTAGGTGGTGCACAGTTAAAAAAAGGCTAAATTTTTTCTTAAATAGAGAAATATTTCGCTGGATGGCAATCAATTCTGATTCTTCAAAATGCAGTCTTAATAATCAATTCATTCTAGACTCAATTATTGAGGTGATTTTTATGCATTTCCATCATAGAATGTTTATATATAGATTTTCAAAGAAGATGCCTTGTTTTAACCGAAAAATATTTATTCAAATTTCAGTTATGTATTTACTATTTGAATTGTTTGTTAAGCTGATGCGTGAAATAGCATCAATGCTTTATGTATATAAAGAGTATTCTTTAACTAATAAAAAGCTAGTCAACTTGTCTTTAAATTTTCCACTACACTCTTTTAGTATTCCAAGTAAAAGAAAATCAGGTGATTGTTATTCTTTTGGTGAATATTTAACTTGGAATTATTCAAACATTTCATTGATCAGCGTTGGAGAATATGTCCGACAAAGCGATAGGAAAGATAAAAGAATTCTTGATAAGGATGTGTCCAAATTTAAAAGATACAATCCAGAAAAAGCTAAAAAATTTATCATATTTTTTAGTAAATTTTTAATTGTAACAATTCGTTTCTTATTTGAAGATCGAACAAGAAATAAAGGCATATTCTTAAAGTTAATTTATGTAAGAAAATATCTTTATAAATTTAATTTCACAAATATGCTTAGAGAGCTTGGTTTGAATTATGAAGATGTTGAAAATATCTTCACACTTCCATTTGCAGATATAGGTTTATTAAAATACGATAACGAGATTTCTCAAAAGACTTTGGCTTTTAGCTATTCTCAAAATGCATTAATTTTGCCATCTCCTCGTATACAAGAAATAACTGATCAAAGAACATTGTTCCAATACTTGCCGTTATATGCTCTAACTTTAACTGGAAAATCATATGGTTTCACTAGCCTATATCATGGTGTTAATCAGATAAAGGAGAAATTAAATAAAGAATTTTCCTTAAATCTTCCTGTCACATACTCAAAGTTAGCAAACGAAAATCCTTTAATGTTAGGCTATGAAACTGTTTATGCGCCCCCATATTTGAAAGATAAATCTTTAGGTAGGAGGTTTGTTGCAATATTTGATTTACCACCAGAGAGTGAATATCAATCTATATCTAGAGCACTTCTAGGAGATAAGGTGTGTGATTATAAATTTATACAGAATTTTATCTTGGATGTTGTTGAAACCTCTATAACTAATGGATTTTCCATAATAATTAAACCCAAATACTCATTGTCGAACTATACAGATAGTTATGGCAGCCTACTTAGAGCGCTCAAAGAAAAATATAAGGATAAATTTACAATAGCTGATCCTTATTTAAATATGGGGGTTATTGTTAAGCATTCTTCTTGTTCAGTTAACATGCCATATTCTTCAACCAAGTTAATATTTGACTACAATCAGATTCCATCAATATATTATGCTCCTGAAAAGTATATGTTAGATTTTACAAAAAACTGTAGCATTGAAATAACCTTTGGACTAGATAGCTTAAACTCATTTTTTAAGAACTTGTAATTAATTTAATTAATTCAAATATTCTTTATCTGAAGGTTCATTGCAAATAGAAATAATCTTAAATAAGGCATTATTTCAATCATTTATGTACATCTGATAACATTAACTTGGAAAAAGAAATAAGATTAAACTCCTATTTATCAGCCTCAAAGAAATTCGCTAGTTGAATACTTTATTGGTATGAGTATGTATTAAAATTTCGGAAATACCAAAGGTATCATTAAACTTATAAATATAATAGTGAAAGTCTAATAATTCGCTTATGATATTTAACGTTCTAATAGTTGGCCTAGGAAAGATAGGCATGTGTTATGATTTGGAATTAGATTCCAAAAAATATGTATATTCTCATGCATCAGCTTTTAAGCAGCATCCAGGGTTTAATCTTATTTGTGGAGTTGATACAGATCCTCAATTAAGTGGTTTTTTTGAAGAAAAGTATGGTTGCAGATTTTATAGTGATCTTGAAAAAGCTCTAAGAGAAAATGAACCTGATGTTGTTGTAATAGCGACATCCACCAAGTCACACAAGAAAGTAATAAAAAGTGTTATTAAATATTCACACCCTAAAATGATATTGTGTGAAAAACCATTATCTTATAGCCTTCAAGAGGCTAACGAAATCGTTACATTATGTAAGAATAAAAATATCAAGTTATTTGTTAATTACATTCGAAATTCAGATCCAAATATAATTGAAATACGAAGAAAGATAAACAGTAACGAGTATGCCGGATACGCAAAAGGAGTGGTATGGTATTCAAAAGGTTTAATACATAATGGTTCACATTTTATAAATTTAATGGAGTATTGGCTAGGTCCAATTCTTGGTAATAATTGCATTAATAAAGGACGACTTTTTAATGATCAAGATTTAGAGCCAGATTTCTCACTAACATTCAAAAAGGGTGAAATAATTTTTCTTTCTGCTAGAGAAGAAAACTTCTCACACTATACAATCGAAATAATCTTTGAAAATGGGCGCTTAAAATGTGATCAGGGATGTGAAGATATTAAATGGACCCCAGTAAGTATCAATGAGAATTTATCTGATTACAGGGTTCTATCATCAAACGGCATAGAGTCATATCATAGAAGTATGGATAAATATCAGTTGAATGTAACAAATGAATTGTATAACTATTTAACCAATAGAAATTATGAACTATGCTCTGGAAAAATGGCAATATCAACTTTAAAATCAATTAACAAAATTATCAAGGATTGCAATGAAAAGTCAAGTTTTGGCAATACATGGTGGTGAACCTGTTATCTCAGATCCTCTGAAGAAATATAATTCTATTTCTTCAGAGGAGGTAAATGCAGCAAAAAATGTTGTTGAAAGTGGTGTTTTGTCAAAATACTTAGGTTGTTGGCATGATGATTTCTTCGGTGGATCTAAAGTTCAAGAATTTGAAAGGAAGTGTGAGGAATATTTTGGGGTTAAGCATGCGATTACAGTCAATTCATGGACTTCAGGGTTAGTGACAGCTGTTGGAGCAATAGGTATTGAGCCAGGAGATGAAATTATAGTCACGCCTTGGACCATGTGCGCAAGTGCAACTGCAATCATACATTGGAATGCAATACCTGTTTTTGCTGATATAGAACCCGAGACATTTTGCTTGGATCTCTTATCGGTTGAAGCTAACATTACGTCCAAAACAAAGGCAATCTTGGCAGTAGATATCTTCGGCCATTCTGTTGATATGGATGCATTGATGTCTTTAGCTCAAAAGTACAATATTAAAGTTATTTCTGATACTGCTCAGGCCCCAGGTGCCTTATATAAAGGAAAATATGCTGGCACATTGGCAGACATTGGTGGCTATAGTCTTAACTACCATAAGCATATTCATACAGGAGAAGGAGGTGTAATCGTTACTAATGATAATGAGTATGCTGATCGTATGAGGCTAATTAGAAATCATGCAGAAGCCGTTGTAGAAGACAAAGGTGTTACCAATCTAAATAATATGATTGGATACAATTTTCGTCTAGGTGAAATTGAATGTGCAATTGGAATTGAACAGTTGAAAAAGTTAAAGAAACTTGTGGAAACTAGACAACAAGCTGCTGAGAGACTATCTGAAGGATTAAAAGGTCTAGATGGGTTACGCTTGCCAGTTGTTAGAGAAAATTGCACCCATGTATATTACATATACCCTATTATCATTGATATTGACAAGTTAGGTGTATCTAGAAACCTAATTATTGATGCTTTGGAGGCTGAGGGCGTTTCTGGTCTAACCACTGGATATGCAAATATACATTTGTTACCAATGTATCAAATGAAAATCGCATATGGCTCTAATGGCTTTCCATGGAGTTTGGAAGGAGTTAGAAAGGATATTAACTACTCAAAAGGAATTTGCCCAGTTGCCGAACGATTGCATGAAGAAACATTTATTGGTTTTGAAATGTGCGTCTTTGAATTGAGTAAAACAGATATTGATCTAATTATTACAGCCTTCCAAAAAGTTTGGTCTAATATCTATAAACTTAAGAAATACGGGCTAAAGAAAAATTTCTATTAGCTTCAAGTATGAAATTTGCAATATTAACAAGTGTAAATAATCCATTTTTAGGAAATTATGTTAAATCTTTATTTGAAAATGACTTATCACCAGAAGCAATAATTTACGATAGAAAATCTTTGTCCAAGAGGGATCTGCAAATTATCAAAGATCGCATTAAAGGAAAAATATTAAATATTGAACTTGGAGAATTACCAAATAATTATAAATCATATTATGTGGATGACCATAACAGTGATAAATGTGTAGAAATAATAATAAAAACAGGCGTTGAACTTTTAATTAATGCTGGAACTCCAAGAATAATTAATGAGAATTTATTAAATTCAGTTTCATTCGGCGTTTTAAATGTCCATCCTGGGATATTGCCATATTACAGAGGCTGTTCTGCCGTAGAATGGTCACTTTATAATCAACATGCAGTTGGTATTACCGCTCACTTAATGTCCAAAGAAATCGATGCAGGAGATATCATTTATCGAAAGATTATTGATACAACAAATGTAAAGAGTTATGAAGAAATTAGAGTTAGTGTTTACATCGAGAGTTTTAATTTAATGTCATATACTGCTAAAGAAATCATTACAGGAAGAGTTACTAAGAGTAACCTTATTCCTCAAGGCAATGAGGGGAAGTATTGGGGTCCAATATCTAACAGTAAGATGAGTTCTGTTAGAAATATAGTAGACAATGGCAAACTTATTAGGTGCAATGAAAAATTTATTACAGATATAACATCATATTATGACTAGAAAATTAATTGGTGTTAGTTGTCATGATGCTGGCGCGGCGGAAATAATTAGTAGCTATGTTCTTCATCATTTGGCATCATACAAATTTATCTATTCATTAAGTGGTCCTGCTACTAAAATTTTTGAAAAAAAAGTGGGTAAATTTGAAAATAACTCAATTGATTCTTTGTTGCAGCAGTCTGATTGTATTTACTCTGGTACAGGTTGGAATTCAGAAAATGAAATTACTGGCATTATGAAAGCTCTTAGTTTGAATAAATACTCTATTGTTTTTTTGGATCATTGGGTTAACTATAAAGAAAGGTTTGAATTCAAAGGGAAACAATTTTTACCTAATGAAATATGGGTTAGTGATATTTATGCAGAAAACAAAGCACTGGAATTATTTAAGGGTGTTAAGATTAAATTAATTAAGAATTATTTTCTTAACGATTTAAAAGACAAATATAAAAAAGTAAGCTGTTTACAAAAAAAAAAGTCTAAGAATCTAAGAGCTCTATTTTTAAGTGATAACAATAATTCTGTAATTGATTCGGGATTTGTAAAGGATAATAGCTCAATATGTAAAGATGAAGAGATGGCAAGATATTTCCTTGAAAATATAAGCTTGCTGGCAAAAGATGTTGATCAAGTTGTGATTAGGCCACATCCGTCGGAGTTGCAAACAATGTCTAAGTATAAATCTATTTTTGATAAATATAAAGTCCCGTTTGTTATAGGAGGAAAATCTGACCTTCTTGAAGAAATATCGTCTAGTGATTTAATTGTTGGTGGTGATAGTATGGCGTTAGTTATATCAGCTATTGCTTGTGGAAAAAAAACTTATACTTGCGTCCCACCAGAGGCCAAATACACTCTTCCTTATAAAGAGATTCAAGAAATTAGAAAAATAAAAAAGGATTTGTAAGAAGTACAAATGTTTTTCATTGTTTCTAATAAGATTTAAATATGTATTTCTTAAAATTGAAAAGTTAGTGAATAAATAATCTTCAAAATGATAAATTTACTAAAGTTGCTATATGTATAAATGAGCATTATGAACAAATACTGACATCTCCCTGATAACATACCATTTTTTCACTAAGTGATATTTGACAAAACAATATTACTTTTCTATAAAGAGTTAGAGTTGTTGTTTAGAAAGGTTTTTTTTCAGGTAATGTAGTTTTTGCGAAGAACATTTAACGAATCATTTTTTTAAACTATAGTTCTGTTTTAGTATTTATGAAAAGTGTAAAAAATTCACTACTTTACCTATCTCACACCACTTTAAGTGGCATTCTTATACTTCTCCTGATGTCAATAGTAACCCACAAGCTGTCATCTGGAGAGCTGGGTGAGTTTGTATTAATTCAGACTTACACAGTGATTGCAGTAGGTATCGCAAATTTAGGGGTATTAACTGCATATGATAGAAATTTTTTCTTATATGAGAAGTCTAAAACTAAAACATATCAATTAATATCTTCAGCACTTATATTTGTTCTATTTAGTTTAATATTTTTATTCACTATCTTATATTATTTTAAATCGTTTGTTTTTTACATAGTGCCTTCAGGTAGTCCGCCTGAAGAGATGTTTTTTACAGTTTTTATTGGCACTTCGGCCTTGTCATTATCACAATACTATCTGACATTTCTGAAAAACTCAGGCCAGGCAAAGATATATGTGAAATTCATGATAGGAAACTCTTTCATAAATTTTATAATTACTTTGGTTTTGTTGTATAAAACAAATTTAAATGTGCTTGCATTAGCTTATGCTTGGCTCATATCAAATGTAATGTTGTTATTTGCTCTATTTTCTTATCATATTAATGAGTTTAAACTTTCTTTTAGTAAGAATTTAATGTTTGATATGTTAAGGATATCACTTCCGCTGACTCCTAGGATTTTCTTTGGCTTTTTAAATACAAAGTTTGACAAAATAATGTTAGGTCTTTTGGGGTCTACTCAACTAGTAGGTGTTTACTATATAGGCCAACTCATAGCAGTGATAATTTTTCAGTTTATGACAGCTATAGGAAAGGTTTTTCAGCCTGAAATTTATAGAAAACTATTCGCAAATGAACATGCTAACAATTCTTTAGAAATAAGTAATTATCTTCTGCCATTCTTTTATTTTTCTATCTTTATGGCTTTATTGATAGTATTATTTTCTAGAGAGTTTATTGCTATGTTTTTTTCTTTTGAGTTCGAAATAGCGGTACCCATCATTATGATTTTATCAATATATTACTCCTCATTATTTTTTGCAAAAGTTACAGGGGCACAGTTAATTTTTGCAAAGAAGACTCATATTACAACTTTTTTAATGTTTTTAGGAATAGCAATTAATGTTGGATTAAATATTCCACTAATTACATATTTTGGAGTTCTTGGTGCTGCATGGGCAACTACTATTTCTGGAGTTCTTATGACGATAATAAGTTATTTTGTTGCTCGAAAATATGTCACTATTAAGTGGCAATGGAAATCTATTTTTGTAATAAGCATAATATTTTTATGTGCAGTTACATTATCTATGTTTGATTATGTTCTTCAATTCCCATTATATGCGTCGTTACTGTTAAAATTCTTAACTATAACCTTCTATTTTTCTATTGGATTTACATTAGATATTGTTTCTAAAGAGGAAATAAGAAAATTGTTGTTACGTTATCAATGATAATATTTTAATAATGCTAAAGAACTAAAAATGAAAACTAAAAGCGCTGGTGATGAAATAAAAACTGATGACGCAAATTGGTCTTTCTCTGGAGAGACTGTAGAAAAATTTGATAAACATATCGAGAAATCAGTTCCACTATACAATGAGGGTCACGATTTGATTTGCAACCTTAGCAAGTTTTTTGTCAAAGACAACTCTTTTATTTATGAAGTAGGAAGCTCTACAGGATCTCTATCAATTAAATTAGCAAAGGCCAATCATGTTAAGAAAAATCCTCAATTTATTGGTTTTGATATTGAGAAGGATATGGTGGATAAGTCTAACAAGAATGCAAAAATAGAAAGTATTAAAAATGTTAGATTTGAACAATCTGATATTGTTTCAACAGAATTGGAAAAGTCAGATTTGATTGTTTGTTACTACACCATACAATTCATTCCTCCAGCTGTTAGACAAGATGTTGTTGATAAACTTTATAATTCTTTAAACTGGGGAGGAGCTTTGATCTTATTTGAAAAGGTTAGAGCACCTGATGCTAGATTTCAGGACATAATCAACACCCTGTATTTAGACTATAAGTTAAAACAAGGATATAGTGAGGAGAATGTAATCAGTAAGATGATGAGTCTAAAAGGTATCTTGGAGCCTTTCTCAACGCAGGGCAATCTTGACATGTTGAAAAGGTCTGGATTTGTCGATATTACCACTATTCAAAAATATTTGTCTTTCGAGGGATTTTTGGCGATTAAATAATGATTAAAGACAAAGTTGATTTGTTTATTGAGAATTCATCATCATTTCATGAAGATGGCAAAATAAGCGATCTAGATAATAAACATAAAGATGTTTTAGAAAGGGCTTATAAACAGTTTTCACTGGGTCTGAATTTCGAAAATTTAAAAAACTGGTCTGGCCAATCAGATATGACAGTTCCAGCACAGTTTTCATGGCTTCAGTTCAAACATAGAGGAATTAAAGCTTTTCCCATCTTTTTGTTTAAATTAATATTTAGACTAAGAAGTAATCAATTTATTAAGTCTAGTTTATTGGACGACATATCAATAATCGAAAGAGAAGAAGGCGGCTGCGAATTATTAGCTGAAAACCCTGTTCACCTAACCCCTGGATCTAACTTATTCTATCAATACAAAAATACAACGGTTAATGCAAGGTGGCTAAGATACCTATATATCTTGCAGCGGATTAAATCATACAACTTGCTGGGTGGTAAGAAAGTATGGATTGATGTCGGTAGTTATTATGGCGGGTTGGCTGGCTTAGTAAAAAAATATTTTCCAGAAACTAAAATTATACTAGTCGATTTTCATCATCAACTTTGTCGAAGCTATGTTTATTTGTCAGAACTATATCCTGAGGTTAAACATATTTTCCCTGATCAAATATCGGACTATCCTAAACTTAATGAGATTCCAGATGGCTCGATAGCATATGTTCCGGTTTCGTTATATAAAGATATACAAAGCACTAAGGTTGACTTATTTACAAATTCTTTTAGTTTCGGTGAGATGCGTAGAGAAATGTTTGACTCTTATTTAAGTAGTAATTTGTATCAAAATGCTAACTTTATATACCTTATTAATCGCTTTGTTAGTGCACCTTTCTTCGAGCCAACATACGATTCAGATTTGAATATCCTTGATTATGCCCTAGAAGACAAAAGACTAGTTTATTTCGACATTTTCCCTATGCATTTTTATATGCTTATAA
>Ga0181590_10001555_pt1 | contig 19396 bp, 11 predicted proteins | sample 071ome_34_FD_132446 | JGI IMG/M metagenome (GOLD analysis project Ga0181590, IMG submission 132446) | Coastal salt marsh microbial communities from the Groves Creek Marsh, Skidaway Island, Georgia - 071411BT metaG (megahit assembly) | ecosystem: Environmental > Aquatic > Marine > Intertidal...
AGCAATTTCTATGTTGATATTGATAATTACAATATCGATGATGGATATAGTAGATTCTTAGTTCAAATTACAGACCCAGATAATAATGAAAAGCAATCTACAGAGATTGTAACTTTACCATCAGTTTCTGATGATATTGTAACTGTAGAAAAAGCATCTTTATATAATACAGATTCTTCATTGGGTGATGTCTCTGGTAATATTTCTGATTCTGGAAATCTTTCGTTAAGATTCACCCCAACAGAGCAATATACAAAAGACTATGATATTAAGGTCTTAAAGAATAATTTCAATAGTGAATTAGCAGGTATTGGAACTCAATCTCTTGGTCTTATTAATCTTACTTCTAGAATCAATACATCAGTTGGTATTGGATCAACTGCAACGATTATTGGAGTCTCAACAAATACTAATAACGCAATATTTGTAATTTCTGAAGTTATTAACCCAACTTCTAAGGAAAGAACTTATGTTGAAATGTATATTGACCATGATGGAGTAGACACTAACATCAGCGACTACTTCTTTGATAATAATCAATCTGTAGAGTTGTCTTCAAACTTTATAGGAACATTTGCTTCCGATATATCGTCTAATACCTTAAGTCTTAAGTTTACAAACAGCACAGAGTCAAATGCAGTAAATGTGAGGTCTAGAATCGTCGGATTTGGAACTACTGCCGCTGGAATCAGCACATATACATTTACTACTACTGGTCAAACTGCCGATCAGGCAGATACTGTACAACTGCAAAGTAATTTTGTAGAAGCGACTGGAATTTCTACAGTAGTAAGTTTGGGTTCTACGACCAACTTTACCACAATTAAAACACTTGCTAGAGTTAGTTACGGTTCAACCTCCGCACTGCATCAATTACTGGTTGTTAATGACGGAACAGATGTATATACTTCTCAGTATTCTTATCTGTCTGCTAATAGTGCAACAGGAATTGGAACATTTGCTGGAGCAATCGTTGGAACTAATTTAGACTTAAGGTTCTATCCAGATGCTGGAATTACCACAGATGTTTTAATTCAATCTTATAGTGAAATTATTAAATCTGAAATTGATTTGGTAAATGATCCAGATACTCTCTCATATGGACCAATCACTGAAGATGTATTGGTCGCTCAATATAATGCACCAAATGGAAATAGAGTTAATGTAACAGAATTTGAGATGTTACATGATGAAACTCCAATCTTTATGAAGACATTCAATCCATCTAATGCAAGTGTATTGAATCCCGTTACTGGAGTATTCACTATTAAAGACCACTTCTTCAGCACTGGTGAAGAGTTAATTTATAGACCAGGTGATACATTTGGTAATACTGCTACTGCTGTAAGTATTGGACAAACTAGTAGTGGTGGCGTTGGTATCGGTACAACGACCATTCTTCCATCAACAGTTTATGCAATTAAAATTAATAATGACCAGTTTAAGATTGCAACAGTAGCAGCTTTTGCAACTACATCTGGTATTGGAGTTACATTTACGGATGTGAGTGGAAAGGGCAATGCTCACGAATTAGAAATGGTCAAGAAGATGGAGAAATCTATTATCTCCATTGATGGTGTTGTCCAGAGTCCTATTGCTTATACAGCAATCAATCACTCTCTCACATTTGGAATTAATTCTACAGAGACTATCTTTGCTCTCTCTGGAATTTCTAGCATAACTCCAGGAAATATCCTTAGAATTGAAGATGAATATCTCAATGTAACTTCAGTTGGATTTGGAACTACTTCTTCAGGTCCAATCACTGGAATTGGAACAACTGCACTTGTTGAAGTTGAAAGAGGATTTGTTGGATCTTCAGCAACTACTCACGCAGGTCTTACGACTGCTAGAGTTTATATTGGTTCATTTAATATTGTTAAAAACAAGATTCACTTTACTGAAGCACCATTAGGAGATCCTTTAGATATATTGAATTCTTCAGAATTGGAATCTCCAGAATCAACATTCAATGGAAGAGTATATTTAAGAAAAGATTATTCAAGTAATCAAATCTACGACAACATAAGCGATTCGTTCACTGGTATTGGTCAAACATACACTCTTACTGTTGGTGGTGCAAATACCACTGGAATTGAGACTGGTAGTGGAGTATTGTTCATCAATGATATTTTCCAAACACCAACAACTGATAATAATACCGGAAACAATTATCAATTCTCCGAAAATGCTGGTATTTCTAGCGCGGTATTCAGTGGAATTACAACTGCTGGTGGATTATTAATCTCCGAATATGATGTAAATCAAAATCAACTCCCAAGAGGTGGGGTTATTGTTTCCCTCGCATCTACACCAGGTCTTGGATTCGCTCCTCTTGTAGGTGCTTCTGTAACTGCGGTTATTGACGGTACTGGAGCAATCACATCTGTTGGATTAGGAACTACTGATATTGTTGGTTCTGGATACTTTGGAGCCGTTGGTGTTGCGGTATCAGACCCAACACAAGATGCTGGCGGTGACGCAGCTACTATAACAGCAACTGTTGGTGCTGGTGGAACTTTAACATTTACTGTTGGTGCTGGTGGTACTGGATACAACAATCCACAAATATTTGTATCAGAACCTTCATATTCAAACCTTGGAGTTGAAGGTGTATCTCGTCTTGGAATTGGAGCAACAACCGACACTGGTTCAAACTTACTTCTCAATCTGGAAGTTGGTGCTGCAAATACTGTCGGTATTGGTTCTACTTTGTTTGAGGTCAAATCATTCAGTATTGCTAGACCTGGATATGGATTTAAGAAAGGTGATGTATTCAGACCAGTTGGTCTTGTAACTGATGCAAATCTTGCATCCCCACTTGCGGACTTTGAGTTAACAGTATTGGAAACATTTAACGATTCCTTCTCAGCATGGCAGTTTGGAGAACTTGATTACATCGATCCTATTAGTGCACTTCAAAACGGTATTAGAACAAGATTCCCACTTTATTATAACAGTGAATTGTTGAGTATTGAAATTGATCCAAATGATGCAGATTCTTTAAATATTGATTTAGATTCCATCCTTTTAATATTCATTAACGGTGTGATTCAAGAACCAGGCGTTAACTACACTTTTGATGGCGGATCTTCTTTCACTTTCACAACTGCACCAAAATCTGAAGATGATATTTCAATCTTCTTCTACAGAGGAACAAGAGGAACTGATAGCGTCTTTACTGAAATTAGAGAAACTATTAAGATTGGTGATGAAATTAGACTCAAGAGAAATAATTTAATTTTGACTACTGTAGATCAAGAATCAAACAGAACTGTTGTTGGTATTCCAACTTCAGATAGTGTTGAGACTGATATCTATACTGGTCTTGGAATTGATGAGGTTAATTACAAACCATTTGATTGGATTAAGCAAAAGGTTGATAAGAGAATTAATAATCAAGACATATACAAGACAAGAGATACACTTGAACCACAAATTTATCCAAGTGCTAAAATAATTGGTGATTTTAGTACGACTGATACTGAAATATTTGTTGATAATGGATTGTTATTTGAATATGAAGAAACAGAATCGTTAGCAACCATTCAAAATACAGATTTGAATGCGTTGATTATTGGAAGTACTACAGATCCAGTTGCTGCTGCATTTAGTGCAACAGTATCTGTTGGAGGAACAATTTCAAATATTGCTATTACCACTGGTGGATCTGGATATACTCCAAGTTCAACTATAACCCTTTCTATTGCACCACCTCCAAATACAAATACAGGAATTGCAGCAACAGCAACAGCAACTGTTAGTGCTTCTGGAACTGTTACTTCTGTAGCAATAGGAACAGGAGGACTTGGATACTCTACTTCAATTATACCAAATGTCCTTGCTCCAACAACAAATGTTTCTTCTGAACTTGTAACCAACTTTGGTTCTGCAAATCAAATTAGAAACTTTGTCGGTGTTTTGACTGGAATTTCAACTTCTGTTGGAACTGGAGGTCATCCTCTTGCTATTACTTTTGATTTGGCTAGACTTGATAATGTTGGTGATGCTCTCAATGTAGCACAAGGTCTTGAAGTTGGTGATCCAATTTATATCTACAATACACTTGTTGGTTCTGGAGTCACTTCTGTTAATGATTCTGATGCTGCAACGGTTGGTATTGGAACCACTTATGTGGATAATATATACATCATTTCTGCAGTATCTACTCCAGGTGTAAATGTTGGATTAATTACATGTAATGTACATTCTGGTATTAACACAACTGGAATTAACACAAGTGGAATTGCAACATCAAGTCCTGTCGGAAACTTCTCTGTTGGAAAAATTTCTGGTTTTACGAGATCTAATAATCCAATATCTATTGGTGTTACTGGATTAACTATTGATTCTGGATTATCAACTTTCCCATTCATTCAAAGAAGAAGTGAAAGATTTGGATTGAGAGATACTGGTGCTCTGATTGGTATAAACACTATACTTTGATTCATAGTAGTATAAATACAGAAAAAACCTATTAAGATGCCTGCGATAGTTACGGATCAATTTAGAATATTGAATGCGAGTAACTTTGTTGACTCAATTTCGGACACTGATAACTCATATTATGTTTTTGTAGGTTTATCAAATCCAACTGCGACTGCTGGTTCTGCAGAAAGAAGTGCTACTTGGAATACTGATACACCAAATCCAGATGATAGTATTGATTACTCCAATTTTGTTGGAGATAATATGATATTTGGGAAGAGAGCAACGACTGATAATGTTAGAAGAGTTGTAAGAAGAATAGATTGGGCAAGGGGAACCAAGTATGAAATGTACAGACATGATTACAGTCTTACAAATCCATCTCCAATAACACAATCTGCTCGCTTATATGATTCAAATTATTATGTAATGAATAGCGAGTATAAGGTATACATTTGTATTGATAATGGTTCTTCTGGAATCAATACAAATGGAAATGCTTCATTAGACGAGCCAACATTTACTGATTTAGAACCAGCGGCTGCAGGGAATAGTGGTGATGGATATTTGTGGAAGTATCTGTTTACAGTAACTCCAAGTGATATTGTAAAATTTGATTCAACAGAATATATTTCATTACCAAACAACTGGAGTACATCAACCAATGCCCAAATAACAGCAGTTAGGGAAAATGGAGATTCTGATGAAAATCAAAATCAAATAAAAAAAGTCTATATTGAAAATCCTGGTGCAAGTTATAAAACCGCAAACCAAGTAGAACTTCCAATACTTGGAGATGGAACTGGTGGTCAGGTTGTTGTTACTATTACTGGTGGACAAGTAACAAGTGCTGTGATTTCGGCAGGTGGTAGTGGATATACTTACGGAATGGTTGATTTAAGCGCATATCAACCATCTACAATTACAACTCCCGCACACCTCATTCCAATTATTCCTCCATCAAGAGGTCATGGATTTGACTTATACAAAGAGTTAGGTGCTGATAGAGTTTTAGTTTATGCTAGATTTGATGATTCTGTAAAAGATTTTCCATCAGACACAGTATTTTCCGAAATTGGTATTGTAAAAAATCCAACTACTTTTGGATCGAATAATGTAATTACTAGCAATCAGTTCTCGGCACTTGGTGCTATAAAATTAACAGCAGCATTTTCTGGAGAACCTGCTGTTGGAGATAGAATCACACAAACAGTCACTGAAGGTACAGCAAGAGGTATTGTTGCTTCTTATGATGAAACAACCAGAGTGTTGAAGTATTTCCAAGATAGATCTTTACACTTCAATCAAACAAATAGAGATCAAAGTGATTATAGCACTGTTTCAACAGATGCAAGATCTTACGCTTTTGAGTCTGGTGGAGGAACAATAGAATCTACTAGTTTTAGTGGAGCTATCGAAACGGGATTTAGTGGAGTTACAACTACAGTATCAAATCAAATAGTATCTCTTGACGCTAACTTCACAAATGGAATCGCCAATTATGAGATAAATAAAAAGTCAGGAGAAATAATTTATATTGATAATCGTCCTGCAATTACAAGAAGCCCTAGACAAAAAGAAGACGTTAAAATTATCCTGGAATTCTAAGAAATGGCACAAAAAACAAATCTCAATGTAGGTCCATATTACGACGATTTTGATAAATTTAATAATTTTTATAAGGTTTTGTTCAGACCTGGATTTCCAATTCAGGCTAGAGAATTAACAACTCTCCAATCAGTTTTACAAAATCAAATTGAGTCTTTTGGGCGCAACTCTTTTTCTGAAGGGCAAAAAGTAATTCCAGGCAATTTTGCTCTCAATAATCAATATTTTTCTGTAAAAATTAATTCTAGTCATCTTGGAATTAATTTGTCTTCTTATGTTGATCAACTGGTCGGCAAAAAGATAAAAGGACAAACATCTGGTATAGTTGCTAAGGTAGACAAATATTTAAATATTTCTGAATCAGAAGGAATTACAAACCTCACATTATTTGTTCAGTATACGGAGTCTGGTACCGATAATGAGACCGTATTCTTTACAAATGGTGAAGTTTTAACAACAGAAGAATCTTTTACTTACAGTAATGTTGTAGTTAATGCTGGGGAAAGTATTGCAACTTTAGTTAGTGATAATGCTTGTAACATAGGATCTAAGTTTTCTATTGAAGAAGGTGTTTACTTTATAAGAGGAACATTTGTTGATGTTGCTGCTGATAATATTGTTCTGGATGCCTATACAAATACTCCAAGTTATAGAGTTGGTCTAAGTATAGACGAAGAGTTAGTAAATGCTAAGGATGATCCCTCTTTGTATGATAATGCTAAGGGATTTTCAAACTTCTCTGCTCCTGGAGCAGATAGGTTAAAAATAACGACAAAACTTACAAAAAAATCACTCGATGATTTTAACGATACATCATTCATTGAACTCGTTAAGATTATAAATGGTGTAGAAAATATTTTACCATCTCCTGCTGCTACAAAGTTAGACGACAAACTTGCAAAAAGAACTTACGAAGAATCTGGTCATTATTCTGTAAAAGAGTATCAAATTGAAATCAAAGAAACTCTTGATAATGAAATTGGTAATCAGGGAATTTATACTGAAGGTGAAACAACTGCGAGTGGAAATACTCCATCAGATGACTTGATGTCTGTAAAATTCTCTCCTGGAATTTCTTATGTTAAGGGATACAGGATTGAAAACGAAGAAACCATCATCATTGATACCGAAAAATCAAGGGATACAGATAAAGTTGATAGTGGTCTAATTCCTTTAGATTTTGGAACTTTAGTAAAAGTAAATAATGTAACTGGAACTCCGCTTATCGGTATTGGAAATCAAAATACTGTAAGTTTGTTGGATAGAAGATTAAACAACGACGGTGTTGGTACGGCAACAACTATTGGAGACGCTAGAGTATATTCTTTCAATTTAGATGGAAATTCTTATGAAGATGACGCTTCATCTTGGAATTTGTATCTGTATGATGTAAATGTCTATACAGATTTAACCATCAACACTAATATTACTCTCAATGATACTTCTTATATTAGAGGTAAAACTAGCAATGCCTCTGGATATTTGCTAAATGATGTTACTAATGGAACAGCATTAACTTTAACTCAGGTATCTGGAAGTTTTGTTGTCGGTGAACAGATCATTATCAATGAAGTTGAAGAAAATTCAAGAACTATTACTGCCGTAACAAAACATGGTCAGCAAGATGTAAAAGCGATTTATCAGGCAGATCCAATGGGAGGCGATGCCGCCTTCGATTTTACTGCAGACACTATTTTAATAGATCAGAAGTTCAAACAACTTGGAAATTTTGATGCGACTATTTCAACTGGCGGTAATGTAACATCTTCGCTTCAAGATGGATTCTTAGGTGCAAAAGTTGGATCTATTATTAAATACAATAAATCAGATGAAGTTGTACCAACATTTAACAGAGTAACTGCAGTTGGAGCAGGTTCTACAACTTTAACTGTTGAAGCTATCACTAATCAACCCGCTGAAGTGTGTGATGGTGCTCTTCCAGCCACTGAATTTGTTGGACCCATTTCTCTTGCTGTTGGCGAAATTAAGAGTGGTGGTGGATTATACGCAGAACTTCCAAGTGAAAATATTTCAGCAGTAGATCTTAAAGACTCTCAATTAAGTATTACAGTTCAATTAAACAACATAACTGTAGATGCTGTTGGAGATGGATCTTTAACTGCACCAACAGGAATATCAAGTGCTCTTTATAAGTCATATAGTGCAGAAAAGTATTCGTTCTTCAATGAAGCAGATGGTGTTGTTTCTACAGATCCAGATTTAACCTTAACTGGAGGTGGGTCTGGAGCAAATTTTGATGGATTATCATTCGTAAGTGGTCAGGCAACAGTCAATGCTTCGCTGTTGAAGCAAGGAATTACTAGTAAGAAGAAGATTTATACAAGAAGTGCACAAAGAGATGTAATTCTTTCCAAGACTTCTATTAATGTTAATGGTCTAACTCAAAATAATTTCTATGGTTTAAGAGTTCAAGATAAGGAAATTTCATTAAATCTTCCAGATGTTGCTAAAATATTAGCAGTTTATGAATCTTTAGGTGCTGCAAATCCAACACTAGATGTTATACAAGTTTCTGCTGCGGCTGCTTTAAATACTAATGCAATTGTTGGAGAAAAAGTAAAAGGACAAACTAGCGGAGCAATTGCTCAAGTTGTTCAAATAGACTCTGCATCAAACGCACAAGTCGTTCTTCTGAATAACAAATCATTTGATGTTGGTGAATTAGTTACATTTGATGAATCTGAAGTGGATTCTATTGTAGTATCTTTCACAAAGGGCAATTATCAGGATATAACTCAAAAATATACCTTAGATAAAGGTGGAAGAAGTGAGTATTATGATTACTCCAGAATTGTAAGAAAAGATGATTCTTACATTCCTAGCCATAGACTCAAAATTGTATTTGACCATTACGATGTTCTTGCATCGGATACTGGCGATGTTTACACAGTAAATTCTTATGATGCTGAAAGATTTAAGGAAGACATTCCCGATATTAATGGGGAATTAAGAGCATCTGATACTCTCGACTTTAGACCAAGAGTATCAGAATTTACTGTAACAAATGCTTCTCCATTTGCACCTGTAAGTAGAAACTTTGCAACTGGTCCAAATCCAACTCTTGTAGTCACTCCTAAAGAAGATTCTATTCTTGGTTATGAATATTACTTACCAAGAATAGATAGAATCGTTCTCCAAAAAGATGGGATATTCAGTGTTATCAAGGGGGTTTCTTCTTTAAATCCTGTAGAACCAGAAATTGTAAACAAAGAAGATTTAATGCTTCTCGCAACTATAGAGTTGCCTGCATATTTGTATGATATTAACGATGTAAGTATCACCTTCAAAGATAATAGAAGGTATACAATGAGAGATATTGGAGATATTGATAAAAGAGTTTCTACTTTAGAAAATCTTACAACTTTATCTCTTCTTGAAGTTGATACAAAAACACTTCAAGTAAAAGATGCTAATGGATTTGATAAATTCAAGAGCGGATTCTTTGTAGATGCTTTCAATGATGGAAGCAAAATTGATTTGCAAGAGTCGAAGATAAAATGTCAGATTGATGTTCAAAATGAGCAACTGGAAGCATTTACAGAAATAACATCCTTTGCACCAAAAATTGCAACGATTGATGCATCATTAGACACGAGTGTTGATAACTTACCACCATCAGTATTCCCAGATAAAAATATTATAAAAACAGGTAATTCTATACTTTTAAATTATACAGAAGTAGAAACTGAGATAAAAAATCTACTTGCTACCACAACTGAAAATATAAATCCATTTAATATTTTAAATTATAATGGAACTATAATTCTTACTCCTAGTGTTGATAACTTTACGGAAGTAAAAGTAACTCAGACTAAGACAGTAAATCAATCTGGTGCTCAGACAAAAACTTGGACTAAGACAAAGGTCTTAGATACGGTTGATGCCGTTTATATGAGATCTAGGAATGTTAAGTTTGAAGCAAACAACCTGAAACCATTTACACAACACTATGCATTCTTTGATGGAAGTAATCAAATTGATATTATTCCAAAACTTTTACAAATCACAATGACTTCTGGAACCTTTGTTCCAGGAGCTACTGTAAAAGCAACTAATTATGATGGTGAAGAAATTTTCAGAGGTAGAATTGCTCCACCAAATCACAAGAGTGGTCCATTAGAAACAACAACAACTGTTAGTGGGAGTTCTCTTACAAACAGTCAGGATGTAATTGATGTAAACACATACAAAACATATTCTATTAATCCATATGATACCACAAAGTCCACAAATATTCCAGAAAATTATTCAGCAAATTCAGAAATTCTTAATATTGACATCGACATTTTAGCAGCATCTGCTATTGATGAATTTGGTGGATATATTAAATCTGGATTCACAACAATTGAAATGATTGGTCAAGATACATCAGCATCTGCTATTGTTAACGATATCAAATTAGTTTCAGATATTTCTGGAAGTATTATTGGTTCATTCTTCCTCAGAAAACCAAAGTATGTTTATACCTTCACCAAGAAGAAAAAGTTAAGTAAAAAGCAAATTAAAAAAGGATTCACAAAAGATTCTGAAACAAATACAGTAACAGTACCAGATATAACTTTATTAGGCAATACCAAGAAGAAATATAAGAAAAACAATCTTCAAGAGGTAGTAACCAATAAAGATAAATTATTCACAACTGGTACCAAAACATTCAAACTAACGACAAGCAAAACAAATGCTATTGATGGTCCTGGAAAACCATCTATAGGTAATGCTGAAGCTCTATACACATCAACTGGTGTTATTGAGTTAGTTAAGCAAACTACAGTCAAGATGAAGAAGCATCTTGATCCACTTGCCCAAACTTTCTTCACAGGTGAAGATAATATTACTTGTACATCTGTTGATGTTTGGTTTAAAACAAAACCAGGAACACAAACTGGAATTAGTACTGGTATAACGGATAACATAATTGAAAGTGATGGAGAACCAACTGTTACTTTACAACTTGTTGAAGTAACTGATGATGCAAAACCATCACAAAATCTGGTTATATCAGATTCTCAGGTAATTCTTCAGGCAAGTGAAGTATCTGTTTCTCCAGATGCCTCAGAAGTTACTAATTTTAAATTCAAAACACCTGTACCACTCAAAGCAGGTACTGAATACGCTATTGTTTTACTTTCACCATCATCTAACGACTACGAAGTTTGGATTTCACAAACAGGCAATGCTGATGTATCTCCAAATTCTTTACCAGAATCAGAAAGTATCGTTAGTGCTAAGCAATATACTGGTGGTGCTCTCTTCAGATCTCAAAATGGTTCTCTTTGGACAGAAAACCAAAATGAAGATATGAAGTTCAGAATAAACAAAGCTGAATTCGTAACTACACCAGGAACCGTATACTTCTACAACAACTTAAGTAATACCAGTCCAGAATATCAACTCGAAGAGAATTCAATTTTAACTCTTCCAAGAAAAATTAGTGTTGGTTTTGGTGTTACAGATGTTCTCAATGGTGATCTAACTATTGGTACTAAAGTTAGTCACGGAACAGTCTCAACAGGATTAACAAACCCATCAGGTATTATTGAAAATGTTGGTGGCGGTATAACTGATACAGGTACAATCAATGATTTCATTACCATAACAAATACTGGAATAGGTTATTCTGCAGGTGAATTTACTAATGTAGATTTGTACTCCATTCAAGCATCTGGTACTGGTGCACAGGCAACTGTTTATGTTAGTGCTGTTGGTATAGTTACTGGTGTAACAATCACAACGGCTGGTTCTGGTTATGTTGTTGGAGATCTTCTTGGAATTACAACATCACAAGTTCAAAAAGGAAAAGGTGCTCAAATTACAGTAGATGAAATCGGTGGAATTGACACTTTATACTTAACGAATGTTCAGGGTGAGGACTTTACTACTACAGATCCTCTGTGCTATTTCAATACACCTACAACTGTAGTAAGTTTGGCTTCTACTACAATTACAAGTAGCACAGATTCTACTGATACTAGATTTGATGGTAACACAATTAGAGTTGCACAAATTAATCACGGTATGCATGGTTTAGGTCATGTAGTATCTCTCACAGGAATTCAACCAGATAGTATCCCAACGACTCTTGATGTTGCTATAAACACAACAGATACAACTGTTGCAGTAGCAAACACTGCAATCTTTACCACTTTTGAAAATAGTACTGCTACTAGCGGATATTTGAAGATTGATAATGAGATTATGAGATATACTTCAATTGGTTCTGGACAACTTACCGTTACTAGAGGAGTTAATCCAACATCACACGCTGCAAACTCTAAGGTTTACAAGTATGAGTTGAATGGAATCTCTCTGACGAGAATAAACAGTGATGAAGGTAATGAAGTTACACATTCTGGAAATGGAAATACTGGTGCTGCAGGCATTATTTCTAATGATACTGGAATTGATGAATATTTCCTGAAAATCAACAGATCTGCTACAACTTCATTCTTAGGTGGAACTTTAGGTGCTATTACTTCTGGAACCAGTATGAGATCTTTCACAGATGAAAATGCTGTTGGTGGTAAAAATGTAAAAGCAACTAGAAACCTTCAATTCAACGCAATTAAGACAAATATTGTTATTGACGGTATTAGTGATAAGGTTTCAGCAAATTCTCAGATAAGAACTGTTTCTGGAAGAAGTGCTGATGGAACTGAAACACTGTTTGCAGATCAGGGTTATCAAAGTATTGATAATAATGCTTTAACACCTCTTTCCAGTGTGAGGACAATTGCATCTAGACCAAATGAAACCACTGATACAATTCTGAGTACTCTCCCTCAAAGCAGATCATTTACTTATGCAGTAACACTTGATAATAGTGGAGACAAGAATCTTTCACCATTCATTGATTATTCTAGTGCAACTGTTGAGTTGCATAGAAATAGATTGAATAAACCAATCGCAGATTATGTATTAGATCCTCGCGTAAATCTTGTTGCTGGAGATCCACACGCATATCTCTATGTAACTCAGAAAGTTGACCTTGAGCAACCTGCAACATCACTCAAAGTTCTTGTTGATGCTTATAGACATTCTTCCGCCGACTTTAGAGTCCTTTACCAACTCTTTAAAGTTGAATCCAGCAACAATATTGAGACATATGAGTTATTCCCAGGATATGATAATCTGAAGGATACTAATGCTGATGGATTTGGTGATTTAGTAGTTGATGTTACAAAAAATAATGGAAAGGCGGACGCATTCCTCCCAGCGAGTGTTGACGGAGAATTCTATGAATATCAGTTCACTGCTGATGACTTAGATAAATTTAATGGATTTAGAATTAAAATTGTTGCTAGTGGTACCAATGAAGCATATCCACCAATATTTAAGAATTTGAAAGTCATCGCTTTAGCATAATATGAAAAGAGTAGAAGGTGAACAGCACCTGTATCGTAATGATTCAGGTGCTATTGTAAATACTGATACTAATGAATATAATAACTACATTAGAATGAAGGAGGAGAGACGCCGACAGAAAATGGAAATCCAAGAGATGAAAAAAGATATTGGCGAAATCAAATCCCTACTTATGGAGTTAATCAATGGACCCAGACAAAATTGAGTTAGAAACAATGAATAAAATGTTTGAATATGAAAAGTATTCAAGACTTATTGATGAATTAGATGTTGATGAATTGAAAAATTTTGCAAAGTCTTATTTTAAACTCTATTTGAAGCAACAAGAGGTCATTAAAAACTTTGCTATATCTGGTTTAGCATAAATATTTTTAAATATCTTAGAAAATGGCAGTTTACGTAAGTAATCTAACTATTAATACTGGAACAGATTTTAGTCGCATATTTACCTTAGAAAGTTCTGCGACAAATTCTGTTTTAAATCTTGCTGGATATAATATTTCTTCCCAGATGAGAAAACATGCTGGGAGTACTGGTGTAACTACCTTTACTACTAGCATTTACAATGAATCTGGCGGACAAATTCAATTGGGATTGACGACATCTCAAACTGCAAGTTTAAAACCTGGTAGATATGTTTATGATGTTGTGATTACAGATACTGCAAATACAACTACTAGAGTTGTTGAAGGAATGGTATTAGTAAGTCAAGGAGTAACACGATAATGTCTGATGTAAGAGTTAGAATCGGACAACAAAACGCAATTAAAGTAATTGCCTCAAATGCACCTTCTGGTACATTCCTTGATAAATTAGAAAATATTGCAGATGTTAATGTAGATGCTAGAGCAGATAATACAGTATTGATTTATGATTCTGTTGAAAAAGTGTATAAGCATGTTGACCCTGCACAAATCTTAGACCTTGCAGATGCTGTAGACAATCAATCTATTGATTTTGGAACTTTTTAGCAACTAAATACCATTATAAAAGGGAAAAAAACTAAAAAATGGCGACCCCTGTACTACAGTTTAAAAGAGGTCAGCAATCTAATGTAGGAATAGCTTCTTTCCAAGCAGGTGAACCTGGTTTTGTTACTGATGAATATAATTTTTATATTGGTGTTGATGGTACTGCCGCAAATCAACAATTTTTCGGAAGTTCTAGATATTGGAAAAAGGAAACTGTTAGTGCTGGCGGCGGTGTAAATCTTGTTTCAGCACATTCCGTAGGATCTGCTGGAACTTCAATCACCCTTTCTGCACCAGCATCGGTTGGTGCTGCAATAACATATTATTTTCCAGCGACTGATGGAGTATCATCAGCAGCATTAATTACTGATGGTAATGGAAATTTAAGTTGGTCAAATAGTTTTTCAGATTCAATATTTTCTGGAATTACAACTTATACAAATACTACAGATAATACTCTAGCAAATCCAGACACTGGTGCAGTTCAAATTGATGGTGGTCTTGGAGTTAATAAGAATGTAAGTATTGGCGGAAGTCTTTATGTTGCCGGATATTCTGAATTTATTGGAGTAGTAACATTTAGAGGAGGTACGATTAATCTTGGTGATGGAAATACTGATGATATTAATGTTTCTGGTGAATTCATTTCAAACCTCGTACCAAATGATAATGATTCTTATGATATCGGTATTTCTGGAAAAGCATGGAGACATGCAAATTTTTCTGGAGTAGGAACTTTTGCTACTGGAGCAGTTGTAGATAATATCCAGATTGGAATTACAAGTACCAATGAGATTAATACTTCATCTGGAAACTTAACGATTGATTCTGCTGGTGGTACAGTAACAATTGATGATCAACTTAGTGTTTCTGGAGTCGCAACTTTTGTTCAAGGATTATATTATGATGTTGGAAATTTTGATGGTCCAAATGGTATCACATATTTTAATAATAATGGAAAATTGATTGGTGCGGCAAGTACTGAAAGTGCAATATCACAAAGCTACTACATATTAACAACAGAAGAAGTAAGCGGAGTTCCTGTATGGACTTCAACAATTGATGGAGGACAATTCTAATGGCTAAGCCATCAACACGCCAGGGACTGATAGACTACTGTTTAAGGCGTCTAGGTGCCCCTGTATTGGAGATAAATGTCGATGATGACCAAATAGACGATTTGGTTGATGATGCCCTTCAATACTTTCAGGAGCGCCATTTCGACGGTGTTGAAAGGATGTATTTGAAGTATGAAATTACTCAGGCAGATATCGATAGGGGAAGAGCGACTAGCAATAGTTCAAGCACAAATACGGCAGGAATTGTAACAACAAGTGCTACTTCTACATCCATTCCAGGATACGGAACAACTACTTCAAATTACTATGAAACTTCGAATTTTATTCAAGTTCCAGATTCTGTAGTTGGTATTGAAAAGGTTTTCAGATTTGATACTAGTGCAATATCTGGTGGAATGTTTAGTATCAAATATCAGTTATTTTTGAATGACCTATATTATTTTAACTCTGTAGAATTACTTCAATATTCTATGGTCAAGAGTTATTTGGAAGATATCGATTTCTTACTTACTACTGATAAGCAGATTAGATTTAATAAGAGACAAGATAGACTCTATTTGGATATTGACTGGCAGGCACAGAATGTTGGAAATTATCTCATTTTAGACTGCTACAGAATATTGGATCCAAATACATTCACAGATGTATATAATGATAGTTTCTTGAAGAAATATTTAACTTCTTTAATTAAGAGGCAGTGGGGTCAAAACTTAATTAAATTTAGAGGAGTTAAACTTCCTGGCGGCATTGAATTGAATGGTAGGGAAATTTATGAAGATGCTGAAAGAGAATTAGCAGATATTAAATCCAGAATGGCTATGGATTATGAACTTCCACCTTACGACTTTATTGGATAATGGCACTTAATCCCTTTTTCTTACAAGGCTCTGCTGGAGAGCAAAGATTGGTACAGGAGTTGATTAATGAGCAACTCAAGATTTATGGTGTTGAAGTAACTTATATACCAAGAAAATTTGTAAGAAGACAAACTATTATTGAAGAAGTTCAGTCATCAAAATTTGATGATAATTTTTTGCTTGAAGCATATGTAAACACATATGATGGATATAGTGGTGCTGGAGATATTTTAACAAAGTTTGGTATGAGTATAAGAGATGAATTATCTCTTACAATTTCAAAAGAAAGATTTGAAGATTTTATTTCTCCATTTTTGGATGCTGGAAGTGATACTGAGTATGAACTTTCTACTAGACCAAGAGAAGGGGATTTAATTTATTTTCCTCTCGGTCAAAGATTATTTGAAGTAAAGTTTGTAGAACATGAAAATCCTTTCTATCAGTTAGGTAAGAATTATGTTTATGAACTCAAGTGTGAACTCTTCGAATATGAAGACGAAACTTTAGATACAACCATTGAAGAAATAGATACTGTTCTTGAAAATACTGGATATATCGTAGACCTTAATCTCTTATCTTCAGGAACTGATGCAACGGCAATAACCACTAAAGTTATTGGTGGAGTTAAAGAAATATTCTTAAACAATGATGGTTACAGTTATACAAGCACACCTACAGTAACGATATCTGCTGCTCCTGTCGGTGGAGTGACTGCAGAGGCAGTTGCTATTACAACATTTAAAGGTGGTGTTAATTCTGTAAAAGAAATACTTTTGATTAATCCTGGTTTAGGATATACCACAAATCCAACAGTTACTATCAGTGGTGGTGGAGGATTTGGTGCTATTGCTACTTGTGGTATTACTACTAGTGGAATTGGAACTATTTCAATAACACAATCTGGTAATGGATACACAACTGCACCTACGGTAACTATTTCAGGACCTGTAGGGGGAGGAACTACGGCAACAGCGAAGTCAGTTATTAATGGTAATGGAGAAGTAACTGGAATTAGAATTGTAAATTCTGGAGTTGGATATACTGTAGCGCCAACCATCACTATTGGAGCTGCTGCAACTACAGGAATTGGAACATATCAATTTAATGAGATTGTAACTGGTTCAATATCTGGTTCATCTGCAAGAGTTAAAAATTGGGATACTGATACAAATATTCTGAGAGTTGGAATTGTAACAGGGACATTTTATCCTGGAGAATTGGTTGTTGGAGCAGCATCTAGTGCTTCATATGTAATAAATGTATCAACCGCTAACACTACGACTGATAAATATAAACAAAATGAAACGATTGAGACAGAAGCAGATCTTATTCTAGACTTTACAGAATCTAATCCCTTTGGTACATATTAATGTTAGGAACTTATCACTATCACGAAATTATTCGTAAAACCATTATTGGTTTTGGAACTTTGTTTAATGATATAACCATTAAACACAAGAATTCCTCTGATGGTGTAATCAGTGAGATGAAGGTTCCTCTTTCTTATGGACCATCTCAAAAGTTTTTAGCAAGGTTGGATCAACAAGCAAATCTGAACAAACCCGTTCAGATTACTCTCCCAAGAATGTCTTTTGAAATGACTTCTATTGATTATGATCCAACAAGAAAGGCTGGAGTAACTCAAACTTTTAAGGCTGTTGATGAAAATAATAGAATGAAAAAGGTTTATATGCCTGTTCCATATAATATCGGATTTGAATTGAGCGTTCTTTCCAAACTCAATGATGATTGTTTGCAAATTGTAGAGCAGATTCTACCCTACTTCCAACCTTCATTAAATATAACAATAGATTTAATTGAATCTATTGGAGAAAAGAGAGATATACCAGTTGTCTTAAATAGTGTAGCATTTCAAGATGATTATGAAGGAGATTTTTCTACAAGAAGAGCATTAATATATACTTTCCAATTTACAGCAAAAACATATCTGTTTGGTCCAGTCGCTGATAGTTCCGAAGGTCTCATTCGTAAGGTTCAGGTTGATATGTATGCTGATACTGATAGAACAACTGCTAAGCGTGAAATGAGATATACGGTTGTTCCCGATCCAATTGATGCAAATCCAGGAGATCCATTTGACTTTGATGAAGATTGGCAGTTCTTAGGAGATGCTAAAGCATATAGTCCTACACAACAAACTGATATTTGATAACTTATGTCTGAATTTGATGCTATTGATAATGCTCTGAATGTAGAGAGCAGTATTGTTGAGGTTGAGAATACTCCAAAGAGTATTCAAAAACCTGAGCAAAAGACCGATATTTCAAAAGATTATGAGTATACAAGAGCAAACTTATATTCATTGATTGAGAAGGGGCAAGAAGCAATCAATGGTATTATGGAACTTGCTGGCGAAGGTGGAAGTCCTAGGGCATATGAAGTTGCTGGTCAGTTGATTAAAAGTGTTGCCGATACAACTGATAAGTTGATTGATTTGCAGAAGAAACTAAAAGATGTAGAAGAGGAAGTTGGTAATAAAGGACCGAATACTGTTACCAATAATGCAGTGTTTGTTGGTTCCACATCGGAACTTCAGAAACTACTCAAGCAAGGTTTTCTAAATAATAATAAGACCGAACAATAATAATGAAAAAATCCTGCAAGAAGGGTTACTACTATTGCTTCACTTCAAAGAAGTGTAAGAAGATACCTTCTGGATATCATGTCATGGGATCAGGTCGTCTGATGAAAGATAGCGAACATGATGAAAAAAATGGTGGTGAAGAATCGACTGAAACTACCAAGAATGGTAATAGTAATGGTAATGGTGGAGATGGTGGTGCAGTAAGTGAGGGATGGTCCGATAAGTATAAAAAGTCAATTAACTGCGACAATCCAAAAGGATTCTCTCAGCGTTCTCATTGTCAAGGACGTAAAAAGAAAATGAATGAAGCAAAAGAAAAGCAAGATCATGAAGTGTCGATGGCGAAGACACAGGTCAAGAAATCTATTGATAATCTTCAAAAGGTAGCAAGAGTTCTTGCAAAGAAATCTGATGCTGATAATCTCCCTGCATGGGTGCAGGCAAAGATAACTGATACTGCACATG
>Ga0181590_10001562_pt1 | contig 19335 bp, 30 predicted proteins | sample 071ome_34_FD_132446 | JGI IMG/M metagenome (GOLD analysis project Ga0181590, IMG submission 132446) | Coastal salt marsh microbial communities from the Groves Creek Marsh, Skidaway Island, Georgia - 071411BT metaG (megahit assembly) | ecosystem: Environmental > Aquatic > Marine > Intertidal...
CAGTGTGCATGGTGTTACACCTCGGATTGCTCCTACAATGCGGCGCCGCAGTATCAACATCATCGGCGAGTTCAACGGCAATGGCAAGATGTGGAAAGTACGGGAGATTAAAAACTAGTGGCTTTTAATAATATTATGCAATTAGCGACTGCACAATTGACAGCACAAGGTGCATTTGCACCCGGAGCAACAGTAGTAGAGTGGGGCAATCAGCGTTTCAGATATAGTGAAAGCTGGTTAGATAAATGTGCTTCGGTAAGTAAAAAAACGCTACGCAAACCAACACAATATGTATGGGAATACTTCGAGGACCTGGGATTTAGTGATTACCTTGCTATTGACATTAATACAGAATTGCGCAGTATTGCAATGGATCTTAACTTTATTCTCAAAGACAAGTACAACTACACACAACAGTTTGATTATGTAACAAACAACGGCACAGGTGAACACATCTTTGATCAACGCACAGTTTTTGAAAACATGCACAACCTGTGCAAAGTAGGCGGTACAATGATCAATGTGCTGCCATTTGCTCCCTGGTTTAATCATTGCTTTTACAGTTTTCATCCACAATTATTCCGTGATATTGCAGCAGCAAATGGTTATACTTGGCAGTTTATGTGGTTAGCACAAAACACAGGCCAATATGTGGATTGTCCTCAAGAAATGAATAGCTGGGTATATTATGAGCAAAAGAAACCACGTACACCATTATCTGAATTGGAAAAAACTTTTGATAAGTTACATAACAGGGAAGGCAAAGTTCATAATGTTAGTATTGTTAGTGCATATACTAAAACAAAAGATACGCCGTTCCAAATTCCATTCCAAGGAAGATATGTAAATGATATCATAGACGAACTTAAAGGTGAATACAGTGAAGATAACATTGACGTAAGACAAAAGGATCATACCAGTGCAACTTACTAGTGTAGATGTATTCCGTTTAACATTTGAAAAACTAATTAAGGAAATACAATGCTAAAATTATATGAAAATAAACCAAAAAGACTTTTTACTTTTGGGTGTAGCTTTACTGATTATCATTGGGCAACATGGGCAAACATTTTAGCACACGAATTAGATGTTCCTTTTTATAATTTTGGAAAGAGCGGAGCTGGTAACTACTTTATGGCTAATCAAGTTGCGCAAGCAGATGCAAAGTTTAATTTTACTAAAGACGATCTTGTTATTGTATGCTGGACTAATATATCTAGAGAGGACCGTTGGACTAGTAAAAATGGTTGGATAACACCAGGTAACATTTATACACAAAACGAGTATGATAAACAGTTTGTAAGAGACTGGGCAAATCACACCCATTTTGCTTTGCGAGATTTTTCAATGATAAAACTTGTAGACGAGTTACTATCGCACAAAACACAGCACCATCATTTACAAATGCTAGACTTAGCAAATAAAATCAATCAATGGGAAAATGACGAAGTTATTCCTAATACACGAGAAGCACAGTGTTTAAAGCATACATTTAAAAGTGTTCTTGACAAGCTACAACCAAGTTTTTATGATGTACTATGGAATGGCGATGTGCAAAATAAATGGAAAAAAGATTGGAAAGAAATACACAAAAACTTTTTAGACGGTCATCCTACTATCCTTGAACACTTTGAATACTTAGAAAAAACATTTGACTACGATTTTTCTAAAAAAACAAAAAAAGTTGTTAATAGGACGTTTGAGGGTTTTGTTGAGTTTGTTAAACCCGAGTTTGATAAATGTAAAAATCCTCAGGGAATCTACGAGCTTAATCAGCAGTGGCAGGAAGAAATGATTAGAAGATTTCTTATTACAGCTAGTAGACCAATACCGCCTGAAATTGTAAACTAAGGTTTACATAAGTTCATAAAAGATACTAATAATGTTTGTTACTACTAATAAAAAAATAGGATATATACATATACCTAAGTGTGGCGGCACTAGTGTATTTCTTGCTTTTGATAAATTAGGCAGAGAAAAAGAAGATATTCCATGGAGTCCTTGGCCAATAGCAAAAACGCATGCAAAATATGTAAATATCGAAAATAAATTAGATTTACATCCGGAAATATGGTTTACTAGTATACGTAATCCATATGCTCGTTTCCATACTTGGTATTATTTTATACAAGAATGGGATAAAAAAAGATTAAATGGAGAACTTCCTTTAAAAGGACAAACAGAGGAATCATTACAATATAGAATAGATTTTTATTCAAATCATAGTCCTAAAGAAGTTTTAAAAAAATTTGACAATCTACTTTCTACGAAAGAAAATAAATTAAAACATGCAGTATCGAATATTTCAACTTTACAATATGCATGGGTAAAAGATTGTCCCAATATTAAAATTTTTAAACTAGAAAAAATTAATGAAATGTGGGATTGGTTAAAAAATATAGGGTGTCCAGTAGATTATACACATGCAAAAAAGAACGATAATAAATTAGGATCTTGGCAAGATTTTGACGAAGAAACTCTATTGTTAATTCAAAAACGCTGGGCAGATGACTTTGAGAAATTTGGTTATGAGCTGGTTGTTACATAATACAAATTGGATATTTATTCATATTCCAAAAACAGGCGGGACAAGTATAAGAAAGAGTTTACAAAGATTCAAATATAATCTTACTACTTTGGAGTTTTCTAAAGACCAAACAAAAGATGTTTTTAAGAATTCACCAACACGTGCACCTACACATATAAAATTAAGCGAATATGAAAAAATAGGACTTGCGATAAATGATTATAATTACTTTGCACAAGTAAGAAATCCTTATACAAGAATGGTTAGTGTTTATAGATTTATTATTAAGCAAGACATGAAAAGATATAAAGGTCTTAGTACAAAACTAAAAGCCGACAGAGAATTTTATTATAATAGATGCCGAAAATTAGAAAAAATGCAGTTTAGCGGATTTATAAAAAATTTCAGTGATCCAAATTTTGCCAATGATTGGCATTCAAAATGGTCAATTGAAAACATAAATCAACTACAGTTTGGATGGCAATTACAAAAAGAATGGTTAACAAATTGCCCAACGACACTAAAAATTTTTAAATTAGAAGATGTCAGCCAGTTAAACAGTTGGCTTAATATGATGGGTTTTGAATATAATTATAATCACGAAAAGAAACAAGTATATAAAGATCATTTTAGCTTTTATACACAAGAAATAGCAGATATCGTTTATAAATATTTTGAGCAAGATTTTGATGAATACAAATACCCACGTTTTGTATTATAATACAATAAACAACGAAAGTAAATGTAATTGGGTAATGCGCAGTCTTTTAAAAGGTTGGCCAGGAAGTACACCAAATTACAAAAGAAAAATACAACTTTTGCCTAGTCATTTTTGGGGACTTATTGAAAATAATGAACAAGCAATCAGTGAACTATCTAGGCATAATATTGATTGGTATTTTTGGGATATGCCTTACTATGGGAGATGGATAAACAATGATGAAAAAGGTTGGTATTGGCGTGTTAGTAAAAATAGTTTACATTATAAAAAAACTAAAAATTATCCTTCGGACAGATTTGAAAAATGGGGAATACAACCAAGGACATATACTACTGGATCTAAAATATTAATATGCCCAAGTAGTGAAACAATGACACTATGGACAACTGGAAAAACAGTCGCGCACTGGATAAATGACACAATTGATCAAGTAAAAAAATATACAGACCGTCCTATTGAAGTGAGATATAAACCTCGTGCAAATGGAACAAGTGGTCCCAAGGCTGCAACTATACCTATCAACAATCAATTAGAAGACACACATTGCGTTATTACTACAGTTAGTTTAGCAGCAATGGAAGCACAATGTATGGGTATTCCTACTATATGCCATCCTGCTAGTTTTGCGGCAGAGATAAGTAGTACTGCTATAGCAGAAATCGAAAATCCAAAACGTGTAGATACAAGCCAATGGTTTTACAATTTAGCATACAGTCAATTTACACATGATGAGATAGAATCGGGACTAGCATACGAGATATTACATGCCTAAGTTAAATGTATACGCTACAGAAAGAAAAATTACAACAGATTTCACAACTGCATTTGCGAGAGGTGCAATGCGAGATACATCTTGGGAAGTAAATCATTATCCAATATCAGATTTTTTACAAAACGGATTGAAACAATTAACCCCAGGTATTGATGCTGTTGCAACATTAGGAATCTTAAGAGGAACTGGTTTGTTGATTAAAGAAGCAATACGTCTCGGAATAGATTATTACTATATGGATCATGCTTATTTTAATCCTGGCTATAGCGGCAAAGGCTGGATGCGCATTGTAAAAAATGGACATTCATGTCATGAAATTAGAAATCCTAATAAAGATAGATGGAAAACTTTTTTTAAATCTAGTAATTTGTGTGAACCATGGCTATTAAATCATCAACGAGGGCATAAAATAATTATTTGTCCTCCTACTCATGCTGTTGCTTGGTTTCAAAATTTGAATTATGATTGGGGATTAATGGTCGAAAATAAATTAAAAGAAATGTTACCGACAGAAGAACATAGCCGTATTATAATTCGAAAAAAACCCAAAGAACCGATTGTGGATGAAATGGGAAATCTTATAAGATTAGAAATAACACAAAATAAAACAAGTTTAAGTGAAGATCTTAAAAATGCTTGCTGTGTAATTTCTTATAACAGCATGGTATCTCTGCAAGCAACTTTGCTCGGAATTCCTGTTATTACAGAAGATATTAGTTGCTGCAATCCTATAAGCTTTAAATTAGGTTGTTTTGAAAAAAGTGCATATCCAGATGAATTTAATACAGAACCAGACAGAGCAACCTTGCTTTATTCTTTATCTAATAATCAGTGGCAAATGAAAGAAATAGAGCGGGGAATTGCATGGAATATGTTGCAGGAAAATTACAATGATTAATAAACACGCAAAAATGATAGCTTTTAGCGAACATTTTGTTGGAGATTTTGTAACAGAATTTAAACAGCCTGGATGGGAAATAATAGATTATGCTGACAGAAATAACTGGACATCCGATTACTATTGGCAAGTAAATGTTAAAAAGTGGAGTAAGGAAGATCCTATCTATGACTATATATTATCAAAAAACAAACCTTTTATAGTTCAAGAATTATCAACGTTTAGACAAAATAGTTATCAATCTAATAAAGATAAAGGAAGTACATGGTATTATACAGTAGGCTGGTATCATTTTATGAGGAACGGAAAATTTAATAATATTAACTCTCCAAATGATAGATGGCTACATATACAAAAAGAACAACAAATTAAAGTAAAACCGTGGCGCTGGGATAAAAATAATATACTATTTTGTCTTCAAAAGAAAAGTGATAGTACCCTTAACAGCTTATATGATTCCTGGCCAGATTACGGAAAATGGGTATATGCTGTAACAAATATTTTAAGAGAAGCATATCCGGATATGCATATAATGTTAAGACCACATCTTAAAACAGGAGCTTCTAGTTTTAAAAAAGCAAAAAGCGAAATTGAAAATGTCTCTATAAGTAAGAGATGGGCAGATAGGGTTTTTTATGAGGGAGGAGTGGGGTTACAGAAAGATTTTAACGAAGCTAAGTTTGTAGTATCGTATAATAGTAATGTTCTTACACAATCTGTTTTACAAGGTATACCTAGCATATGCTTTGATCAAAATGCAATGGCTGCGCCTGTTTGTCTAAAACCAAAAATAATCAACGAACCTAGATTTTTAGCCAATCCTGAAATTTATTTACCCACTGATGATGTCAAACAACAATGGCTCAACGATCTTGCATATACCCAATGGACATTGGACGAAATTAAAAATGGTCAAGCATGGAATCATTTAAAACATGCTATAAATGCTAGCTAGAATATAAATTAATTACTTCTCGTTTCCACACATAATTATATTCACAATGTCGCATGTTTTCAAACCATGGACCACCTTCTGTATAGTGTAGCACTTTGGGTGTACCGTCCACTGGCTCTTTGTAGTGTCCCACCAACCAATTCCATTCTGGACTTAGCTCACCTATATCTTTATCTTCTAACCATTCAAATCTATGCAAGAAACTTCCTGAAGCACTATTAACAGTATTTAAATCAAGCTGTGCATTTTTTGGATGGCTACAGTTCCATACAATAAAACTGCTCCAATTTTTCCTAGGATAAGGCAATTGCAGTTGCCCGTCCATTTTTACACCTTCGGGAGGATTGTAATCATGCTTGACAACCCAAACTGCTTTATCTGGATCGTTAAAGCCATTGCGGAACAATTCAGCTGCATCTGTTAAAAATACCATATCGCTATCACAGAAAACAGCAATGCCAGTGTAGTCATTTAAATAAGGAACTAAAAATCTTGTAAAAGTAAATTCTGTTGATGCAAGCTTATCTAAATCACGCCAATACAATTTACGTTCTCTAAGATCAGGTTGTTTAAGAGGAATAACTTTTGTAAATTCTTTATATGTTCTGCGTAATATAGAATGCTCACATACTTGATAGGCAATGTCTTCTCGACTATCCCAACCAACATATATATTATTCATTATAGAAATATCCTGTTTATAAATAAGTGCGTATATTATTTATCAGGTGTTTTATGACAAAAGTAGTTTTATGTACAGGCGGATTTGATCCTCTTCACAGCGGACACATTGCTTATTTTAAATCAGCGAAAAAACTTGGAGATGAACTTTGGGTAGCTGTTAACAGCGACGAATGGCTTACAAATAAAAAAGGCAAATATTTTCTTAATAGCAAAGAAAGATGTAATATCATTAAACACTTGGATATGGTAGATAAAGTAATATGTCAATTTGATGACGTGGACGGTAGTGCATGCGGTGCTATTTTAAAAGCACAAGCATTAGGTGCTAAACAAATAATATTTGCTAATGGCGGAGATAGAGGAATTAAAAATACACCAGAACAAATAATTTATGCTAATGATGCTAATGTAGAATTTGTTTTTGGAGTTGGCGGAGACGATAAGCTTAATTCAAGTAGCTGGATTTTATCTAATTGGAAAGCACAAAAAACAAATCGTTCTTGGGGACATTATTATAATTTGTATTTTGGTAAAGATTTTGTGGTAAAAGAATTAGTTATTGCACCACATAGTAAACTAAGCATGCAACGACACAAGTATAGAAGCGAAACATGGAATATTGTTAGTGGCAAGGCTCATGTATTAATGCATACTAGTAATGTAGATCCATACGATGGAGCATTAATTTCTCGTCTATGTAGGCATAATCCTTTAAACATTCCAGCAGGAGTATGGCATCAAGGCGTTAATGATAGTGACGAGCCGGCACATATTATTGAAATATGGAAAGGCCCTAGTGAGTTTCTAAACGAACAAGATATAGAAAGATGGAATGATGAGAACTTTTAGTTTTGTTTAAAGAAATAGCAGTAGTATGTGCAGGTACAAAATTTAATGTACATTTACACATACGTCAAAAATATTTACAACTTAAAAAATATTGTGATTTTGACTTTAGGCTGTCTGTTTTAACAGATGATAGCTATAGTGTGAACAGCATTGGTTTAGATAATGTACGTGTTATTTCATTGCCGAACTGGAGTTTAGCAGGACCACAAAAATTATGGTGGTATAAAATTTATATGTTTTCTCCTGAAATAGACTGGCAAGGCTCTGTACTTTATTTGGATTTAGACACAATTGTAATAGGAAATTTGAAAAAATTTTGGGAATTTGAAAAAAACAAATTGTGTATATTACAAGATTTCAATCGTATGTGGATACCTAATTATCCAGTAAGCAATAGTAGTATTATACGTTTTGATCCAAAAAAGCATCAAAAAGTATTTCATGACTTTAAGCCTGAGACTACACCTAAAAGTTTTAGAGGAGATCAAGACTATCTAACATGGTGGTTTAAAGATAATCCAGTGCATGCATGGTGGCCACGCGACTGGGCAATGAGTTATAAATGGGAATTATTGCATGGCGGTGCTAAACATGGTAGTCCCGGAGTACAAGATGATCCGCAAAACTATCTTCAACCTGATACAAGAGAAGTTATACCAAATGATTGTAGTATAGCAGTTTTTCACGGGTTACCTGATCCTTATGAAACTGATTTTGGAAAAGATCATTTTATAGGTTGACACTTGCATTATTTGTGCTATTATGAATAGTAAGTTGAAGTTGAGGAGAAAATAATGCAACAGCAAATCGAAAAATTGTTAGAAGATATTGTAACTGATTACCGCAACTGGCAGAGCAACTGTGTAAAAGCACGTGGTAAGGACAATTACAGTAACGTACAGAATGAAATGTACGCCGAGTTCAAGGAACAACTCGGGTTTAGGGAGGGCTCCAAGTACATCAAAGTCACTACCAAAAATGGTGGCAGTGTTTGGGGATTCATTGTTAACACAGACAATGACAAAAAGTTTCGCAAAGGAGACATTTTGAAACCAGCTGGTTATAATGCACCAGCAAGGAATTCTGCTCGCGGTAACATCCTGGACGGCGGATATTGTATCCAATGGACAGGCCCACTTTATCTGAAATAAGGAGATTATAATAATGTCTATCAAAGGCAGAACTAAGGAAGAACAAGCTGCATATGACGAATACTTTGCTAAAGGCGGCAAAGTAACAGTTTGCCCACCCGACGAACGAAGCGAAGAAGCTGTTGTAAATGTTTGGAAACGTGGCCCCGGTCGTCCTAAAAAAGCTGATGCGGAAAAAACCGATGATTGAAAATTTTGATTTTGCCTGGAATGCATTAGTTCCGCTCATTACGTTAGGCTTTACTATCGGTGTAGTATTAGCAGTTATTTTTGGTGCAATTAGAATTGGATGGAGTTTGGCGCCATGGATCGTAATCGGCGCTTTGCTAGTTTGGTTTTTTAATTAGAGAAAATAATGTTTAGTCATGCAAGTGAAATAATTGAAACTAAAGGTCACTGGGCTGTCGGTGTACAGTGGCATGTAGCAGGCAGTAAAGGCAATAATTATACTGTTAAAATGACAGACTACGGTTTCGAGTGTAATTGCCCTGCATATCGTAAGTGTAAACATATTAAAGGTGTAGAAGAAAGATTTAATGAAAATAGCAAATAAAGATCCTGGAAAATTTCATTTTTATGTTAGTTTAGTTAAAAGTGGAGTACGTATTGCCGCTGGCATTGCTTTAATCACAGGCAGCATAGTTGGAGCTGGTCTATTACTAATCGTTGCAGAAATATTAGGTATTGTAGAGGAATTATGATGGGACCTTATAGCGAAGAACAGCAAACACGCAGAGCACAGCTCATTGCTAGTCTTCTTGTAAATAATGCTAATAGTCCAGAAGTTAAACGCATTTGGGAACAGCATCTTTCTAACCTTGCAACAACAGAACAGCAATATAATGCTCGTGTTGCATTATTGTATGGAGATAAAAAATGGAACCAATCTATTGGTACATTCTTGCCTACATTGTAGGTACAATCTGCGGATTTTTCTTTGGTCGTAATTACGGCATTAGTTTAGGTATTCTTACTACGCTAGCAACACTTGTTGAAGGCGGCTATTTAAAAACTCGCAAGGCCGCTAACGGCCAACTTGATCTTATTAAACTTACACTCGAGGAGCGATTAGATGACACAGCCACCAAAACAGAAGATTATTAACTTTGGTCCTGATTACAAACTCAGCATCGTAGACGAGATCAATCACAAGGACAAATATGAACTTGCTGTGTTCTACAAAGAGCATATGGTAGAAATGCCAGGTATTACAGATCCAGGCGATACTGTCACACGGTTTAGAACAGCAAGCGATGTACAATGCATTATGAAAAAAATGTACACTATCACAGGAAAAATGCCTGAAAACGATTGACATATTCTTTATCTATGCTATGTTTAATAGTAAGTTGAAATTGAGGAGAGATTGAAATGGGAATGTCAAGCTACATTTTTGATGGTGAAGAAAAGTTTTTTGACATTGTTGCTGATGCTGTGAAACAGTCAGAGCATGTTGCTGAAGCATATGCTATTGCTAATAAAAACAAAGGACTAGTTGCTCATTGGGGACCAGGGGAAATTGAAGATTGTGTAGACGAGTTTTGGAATGATTTTTGGGATAATTATTCTTAAACATATTTTTACAGAAGAGGAAAAAGAAAAATGACAAATTTTTCATCAGAACTCCAAGCAACGATAAATGCAATGACTCAAATTACATCATCGGATGAAATGTCAGTGCTGGCAGATCACTTCAATCGTCACCTTACATTTATTGGAAAAACCAAGGCCCGCAACATTGTAAAAGGCGACACCATTGAATGGGAATACGGTGGCATTCTTAAGGTTGGAAAAGTGATCAAAGTAAACCGCAAAACCATGGAAGTAGCCAACATTGGCAACACACCGTTTGGCGCAACAATTACCAAGATTCAAAAGTCGATGATTGTGCGAAAAGTTGCATAAACATTTTACAAATATTATTCGTGAAGTTTTTCCCAAGGCAGATATATTTGATTCTGCCTTGGTACATCCTATTACAAAAAATGGGTGGGATGTAAATGTACCCCAAATTAGTGATTGCAATTTTTCAGATCCTGATTATAGATTGATTATAAACCTACAAGATATGTTGACTTATTATCCAGGGCTAGAATTTCCTAGCGAACTGATAAAATTGCATCAATATTTCACAATTAATAATGCTCCTGTAGAACAAATCATTGTTATTATATGGCCACAAGGAATTAAACATCGGTGGCCAAAAGATAGATTTAATCTAATAGAATTTAGTAGTCATCAGTACGAAACGTGGTGTAGTTATAAAGATGCAGAAGATGTACTACGAGAAGCATTTAGTTCAGAACATAAAGACTTTGAATACAACTTTGTATGCCCACAGCGTATATATAAGCCTCATAGAGCAATACTAGAAAGTTTATTAAGTAAAAGTGTTGGTAATGTTAGTCTACAGACAAAAGGAATAGAATTAAAATATCCAAATCTTAGTGTCGAAGAGTATGACGAAACGTATAATAATTGTATGAATTTGCTTGCTATGCGTAAGAATTATAACACTTCATTATTTACGATTGTAAGTGAAAGTCAGTACTCTGAACCATACGGTATCATTACAGAGAAAACATTTAATGCTATTGTAGCTGGTCATCCTTTTTTGATCGCGGCACATCAATGGGCATTAGAGCATATACAAAATTTAGGATTTAATACTTGGGCTCATATTTTTGATGAAACATATGATGATTTAGATAATGTTGTGCGTATTAAAGATATGGTTGAAAGCAATCATAGATTTACGTGTGATAAACTTAGTGCTATTGAGATGCAAGCATATTATGATATGTGGCGACCTGCAATTGAATACAATAGAGATTACTTCTTTAATCAATTAGGTGATCGTTTAATTAGTGAACTTCGTTTAGACTTATTAAATTTATGGAGAGCATAGTGTCTAAAAAAAATAGAATGAAAATAATATACCCTGACGGTACAGTAATAGAAGGCAAAAAAGATTTAAAAACATGGACAGACTATCTAAACATTACAGATTTAGATTTTACTGGAAAGCGTGTTTTGGATATCGCAACAGATGAAGGTTGGTGGGCATTTTGGAGTGAAATGCAAGGTGCAGAATATGTCGAAGCTAGCGATGTTGAAACAGGACAAGACTACGACTGGGGCGCAGAAAAAGATTGGGAATGGATAAACTGGCTAAACAGTATACGCACTAGTAAACAGGTTTTTGATAAACATTATCAAAACTTAAATAGTAATATTGTTTACAAAAAAGAAAGCATCTATGACATTAAAGGAAAATTTGATTTTATATTCTGCCACGGGCTCTTATATCATCTAAGACATCCTCTTCTTGCATTTGATACAGTTAGTCGCTCAACGCAAGGTTTTGCAATTTTTGAAACGTTTACAGATATCGAAGAAGATCAAATGATTGCTAGTAGTAAATTTTACAGAACTACAGAACTGAGCAATGCTATTAGTAATTGGACAGGAGCTACAACAGCTGGATGGTGTAGTTGGATGCGAGATGCCGGATTCAAAGATGTTTACTATACTACACCTGGATTTAGTGGAAAAACTAGACAAATGTTAGTAGGTGTTAAAGACACAAAATATAAACAACGATTTGATAATTGTGAGAATCTGCATTATTGCGACGACGAGTTTTGGAATATTGTATTCGAAAAAACCAAATATAGAGGGTAATGTACCTTTGTCGTATGAAGTTAAAAATTGGGATATGTATGCCGCAGAGTTGTTTGCTAAAAATGTGAATATGATGATTCCGTGGTATTTAATGGCAAGTTACGCTTACTATAAAGAAGATAAACCTATTTTTAGTGATGGTTTTTTCGACAACATGGCAAAGACTATGCTAGAGTGCTGGGACGACATAGAACACTTTCACAAAGATCTCCTTACTAAAGAGGATTTAGTAGCAGGTAGTTACTTGGGCAAATACCCAGAGCGCACTAAAGGTGGCTTGCGAAGTCTTAGAGAAGAAACAAGGTCAAGGAGCAAAAAGTAATGGCAACAGATATAAAATCGCAACCGGGTTTTTGTTATGAGATATTTAAAAATCAAGCCTTTTGGAGTACTCGAACCACGATAGGATACAACCCTTGCAGTTTTTACAGCGGTTATATCGCAACAGATACTACACCTGATCAAGCATGGCTTGGCAAAGAACACCGTGATATTATTGATAGTGTCATGCAAGGAGAACTTATCCCAGGCTGTAGTAACTGTTATCAAGCAGAACAAGCAGGACTTGTTAGTAGACGCATGGGCAGTAAAGAACTGTACGAAAACTATCACAAAGACACTGACATAAATCTTACTGATACGCCCAGAGCACTAGATTACAGTGTAGGTAACTTGTGCAATCTAAAATGCACAATATGCAATCCTGGTAATAGCAGTAAATGGATAAGCGATTGGGTTAAACTTTATCCCAACACCAACATAGATGATTTTTCGTACAGGAAAGATCAATATGTAACCATTGACGATTTAGAATATCTTAAAAATATTAGAAGTGTTCACTTTCACGGCGGCGGCGATCCTTTACTCAGTGATGCACATGTAAAACTATTACAAAACATCGAATCCAGCAAAGGGTTACATGATGTAAGAGTATCTTATAATGTTAATGCTACTAACCGTGTGAGTGATGATGTATTAGATATTTGGAGTAGGTGTGATCTTGTAGAACTATACTTTAGCATTGATGACTTGGAAGACAGGTTTGAATATCAACGTACCGGCGCACTATGGAATGACACTGTAGAAACTATGCAATGGTATCACGAACACATGCCAGCTAATCATTTATTTTATATAAACTGCACTTGGGGCTATCTTAACTTATACTACTTAGATGAACTATACCGTTGGCACAAAGAAAATTTTAGTGAGAATAGACTAGGGTATCCAGTTAAACTAATATTCCAAAAATGTTTGGGCACATACAGTTTGGATTGGGTTAGTGCAGAAACTATGAAAGTACTTGAGGATAGGTTTAAACTATATCCAGAAATATCTGCTCTACTTCAAATGTTAAAAGTAAAAGAAACACCACACACAAAATTTTGGGACATAGTAACTCGTACAGACATTATTCGTAATACAAACTTCCGTGATCTTTGTCCTGAATGGAGTACATTGTTATGAAAATATTATGTTCGGGTAACCCTAATCACAGAACTGTTGCCAATGGAGTAGCGCAGATATACCCAGGTGCAGATTTTGCAAGTAGAAGCACAGGGTATGATTTAAGATTTTGGGATCATGAAAGTGAAACACACTTTAGGCAACAGATTGTAAACTATGACACATTTATTAATGCTAGTTTTTTGTGCAAATGGGGGCAGCATCAACTACTAGAAATCACTCATGAAGTATGGGCACAACATGGTATACAAGGGCACATTGTAAACATTGGCAGTAGTGCAGAACTTACAGGTGTAAGAGATGATCGTGGGTACCCAGGAAACTATAGCATACAAAAGTCTACACTTCGTGATCTTAGCCTGTACTACAATCGTAAAAACAAAATAAAGTGTTCACATATTATTTTAGGTGGAATCAATGACGGGTTACCTGGACATGAAGAATGGCTTGCCCCGCTAGAGATAGGACGAGCTATTCAGTATGTATTGGAAAACACACATGATGTTCCTATTTCAAGTTTACTATAAGAGGAAAATATAATGGCTATCCACGGAATGATTGATTTAGAAACTTTAGACACAGGTGTAGATGCTGTGATCCTCACATGTGGTGCAATTAAATTCGATCCATTTAATAACACAGAACCATATGCAGAAATGTATCATCGCATTAGTGTAGATGATCAAATTGCATTAGGACGTACAGTAGATGATGGCACTATTGCTTGGTGGGGAACTCAACCAGAAGAAATATGGCAAGAAGCTTTAGGCGACGAAGATCGAATTAACGTAGATGATTTTATTAGGGATTTACAGCGTTGGGTAGTGGGCGTAGATGTTTTATGGGCTCAAGGGTATGGATTTGATATCACTATCCTTGAAACATTACTAAAGCAAAAAGGACACAACAAGCCATGGAATTTTTGGAATTTACGAGATAGCAGAACATTATTCAAACTTATGCCGACAGATCCTAGAAAAAAAATATCTTTCAACGCCCACAATGCACTAGAAGATTGTCGTGCGCAAGCTAAATGTGTACAGTATTGTTATAGAGAATTAGACATAAAAAATGACTAATTTATATCACCTACTTTATATAGTAGATTAAAGGCATAAATGTTTGTTATTTTATACAACATATAGTGTCTTAAAAAAAAATATTTAAAAATCACCTTTTATATGGTTGACAGTACATATATACGTGTTAATATGTATAGTAAGTTGTTTTTAAGGAGAGAGACATGAACGTTACAGTTGAACAGATTCCAGGTATTATTGCTGAAGCACAAACTGCAGCCTTTGCTGCCGCAGACAAGTTTTTCAATGAAAAACTGGGTGGTCAAGATGCTTATGCTTGTGGCTTTGCTTGGGTTAACATCTATGGTGTTAAAATGAACACCAAGATTGGTAAAGCATTTAAGGCTGCTGGATTACGCAAAGATTATTCCGGTGGTATTTGCATGTGGAATCCTAGCAAGTATGGTTGTCAGAATGTAGACACCTTAGAAGAAGGTGCTCGTGCTGCCGCAGATGTTTTCCGCAAGTATGGTTTTACTGCTTATGCTGGTTCACGGTTAGATTAAGGTTGACACTACTACGTATGATGTTATTATATATGAGTAAGTTGTTAAGCAAGATGGAGAGTTAGATGAGTTATGTTTTAGTAAAAAGTGGAGAGTATCGCAACCGTCCGGTTAAAAATACTGTCTTTCCTTTAATTAAAAATTTTCAGTTTGGCGCAAACGGCGGTTATGTTACAGTTGACGGTTCAAGTGTGTTTGGTGCGGATTTTCATAAAGTCCGAATTAAGACAACACCAGATCAACTGGATATCGTTGGACAAGACGTATACGAAAAGCAAGAACACGTTAAAGTCACAGTTGCTGCCTCCTCAACACACACCGCCGAAAGTGACGAAAAGCGGATACAGGAAATTGAAGAACGTTTTGAGATCCTGGACGAAATGACTAAAGCTCTTACTAAAAGTGACATCCGTGCAATGATCGTTACTGGACCTCCAGGTGTTGGCAAGAGTTATGGTGTCGAAGAACAATTGAGTAAAAGTTCAATCTTTGGTGATATGGCTGGTAATAAGCGTAAATATGAAGTTGTGAAAGGTGCAATGACTGCACTAGGTCTTTATGCTAAACTTTATGAATATGCAGACAAAGGTAACGTAGTGGTGTTCGATGACTGTGACAGCGTGTTAATGGATGACCTGTCATTGAACATTCTTAAAGCGGCACTGGACAGCGGTAAGAAGCGTATGATTTATTGGAATGCAGAAAGCCATAAACTAAATGCAGAAGGTATTCCAAATAAGTTTGAATTTAAAGGCACTGCTTGTTTTATCACAAATATCAAATTTGAAAATGTGCGCAGTAAAAAATTACAAGATCATCTCGAAGCTTTACAATCACGTTGTCATTACATGGATCTTACACTAGATACAATGCGTGACAAGATCTTGCGTGTAAAGCAGATTGCTCGAAAAGGCGACTTGTTTAAAGACTATAACTTTTCAAAAGATGACGAAAACGAAATCATCGAATTTATGGAAGAAAACTGCGATAAGTTTCGTGAAGTTAGTCTGCGTATGGCACTTAAGATTGCAGATCTTAAACAAATCTCGCAGAAATGGCGTGCGCTTGCAGAAAGTACATGTATGAAACGAGTTTAAAAAGTTTACACAATTTGGGGTTATCTCTCCTCTCTCTCCTCCAATCCCGATTGTGTATTCAGCGGGCAGTTTAGAAATAGACTGCCCGCTATCTTTATGTTATAATTAATTCGATGATCGATGTTAATGATATAAAATTAGTGCATATAGAAGCAAGTTCGTTTTGTAATGCTAGGTGTCCTCAGTGTCCACGCAATTTGAATGGATGGAATATATTAAATCTGCCGCTACAACATTTATCAACAGAAAAGTTAAGATCGATAGCAAAGCAACTCCCTGATGATATAAATGTTCTTTTTAATGGTAACTACGGTGATCCGATGATGAATCCAAATATTTTGGATTTAGTTGGCTTGTTTAAAAAAAATATTTTTATTACTACAAATGGCAGTATCGGCAAGCTAGAAACATTTGAAAAATTAGCACAATTAGGAGTAGAAATAACGTTTAGTATTGATGGATTAGAAGATACTAATCATATATATAGACAAGATGTTGTTTGGGAAAAAGTAATCGAAAGAGCAAAAACTTTTATAGAAGCTGGCGGCGTTGCTCATTGGAAATTTGTTGTTTTTAAACATAATTCTCATCAAGTAAAATCTGCAGAAGAATATAGCCAAACTTTAGGATTTGAATCATTTGGCGTAGTCAATGATGAAAGGAATTATGGACCTATACTAGATAATACAGGCAAAACTATAGGATGGTTACTACCTCACAACAGGCATGCTGAACCTTATGAATATGATGTAAATAATGAATTATCTTTAATTAATAATCCATATGATTTGCAAAATGATTATAGTGATGCTATAATAGATTGTGAATTAGAAAGAGAATACAATATATATGTAAACGTGAATGGTCAAGTATTGCCTTGCTGTTATCACGGTGTTAATCAACATATATACCCACAAGGCAAAACACTACAAGAACAACTCGATAGTTTCCAGTGGTTAAAAAAAACTTGGGGCAAAAAGGATTGCGATGAAACCTGCTATCTTGCATGTAAAAGACGAAGTTAATTGTAAAATCGAAGGACTTGATTTAGATACTCGTAGAAAGTTATCTAATATGTTCAAGTATGAAATCCCTTATGCTCGACATTTGCCCTCTGTTAAATTGGGTAGATGGGATGGTAAAAAAGCATTTTTTCAACTTGGCGGCAGTACATATATCAATCTACTTCCTGATATTCTTCCAGTATTAGTACAACAAGGATATGATGTAACACTTAACGATATGCGAGACTATAATGTAGACTTTGCATTGGAGCCTGTACACGAAGATACATTTTCAAATATATTGTGGCCTCAAGGGCATCCTGCACAAGGAGAACCTATTAAACTAAGAGACTACCAAGTTGAAACTATCAATCAATTTCTTGCTAATCCTCAAAGTTTGCAAGAAGTTGCAACAGGTGCTGGCAAAACTCTCATGACAGCAGCACTAAGCAAAAGTGTAGAACAGCATGGACGTAGCATAGTTATAGTGCCAAACAAAAGTCTAGTAACACAAACAGAAGAAGATTATGTTAACATGGGCCTAGACGTAGGTGTTTACTATGGAGATCGAAAAGAATTCGGTCATCTTCATACTATTTGTACATGGCAAAGTTTAAACATCTTACTTAAAAACACAAAAAATCAAGTAGCACCTATTACTATCGGCGAATTTCTAGAAGATGTTGTGTGCATTATGGTTGATGAAGTACACATGGCTAAAGCAGATGCTCTCACAAGTTTGTTAACAGGCGTAATGAGTCATATTCCCATACGCTGGGGGTTAACTGGCACAGTACCAAAAGAAAAGTTTGAAAGTGTAGGTATCGTGTGTTCGATAGGTCCGGTCATCAATCAAATTAGTGCAAAAGAACTACAAGACAAAGGTGTACTTGCAAAATGCCACGTTAACGTTGTACAAATGATTGATACTGTTGTACACACAAACTATCAAAGCGAGCTTAAATACTTGTTAGAAGACACAGACAGACTGGATTATATTTCAAGTCTGTGTGATGGCATCAAAGACAGTGGTAACACACTAATATTGGTAGACAGGATTAGTGCAGGCAATGCACTAGCACAACGCATACCTAACAGTGTTTTTGTCTCGGGGAGTACAAAAAGTGCAGACAGAAAAGCAGAATATGACGAGGTATCAACTGCTGAAGGCAAGGTTATCATCGCCACTTACGGTGTGGCAGCAGTTGGCATCAATATTCCTCGTATATTTAATTTGGTTCTTGTGGAACCTGGTAAAAGCTTTGTACGTGTCATACAGAGTATTGGTAGAGGTATTCGAAAAGCTAAAGACAAAGATTTTGTCCAGATTTGGGATATAACAAGTACTGCAAAGTACGCAAAAAGACATTTAACAAAACGTAAAGCATTTTATAAAGAAGCAAACTATCCTTTTACGGTAGAAAAAACAGATTGGAATTAACATGAGTGACAAAGAACAACCAAGGCCGCAGCCAGGAGAAATGTGCTGGCGAAATGGAATTTATTATTTTAGCAGTGATTTTAAAAATGAAACAACTGCACCTGTGATCCAATGGATTATCGAAATGAATCTGTTGCCAAAAACACAACAGCCTAAAGAACTTACACTGGTAATTAACAGTCCTGGAGGAAGCGTACATGCAGCATTTGCGCTTATTGACACAATGAAAGGCAGTAAAATTCCTATTCGCACAGTGGGACTTGGACTTATTGCAAGTTGTGGTATTCTTACTTTTATGGCAGGCGCAAAAGGTCGTCGTACCATCACACCAAACACCAGTATCTTATCTCATCAGTACAGTTGGGGAAGTAGTGGCAAAGAACATGAACTGTTTGCAGTGGTACGTGAATTTGAATTGAGCACAGAACGCATGCTTGAACACTACAAAAAGTGTACAGGGATGAATGAGAAAAAGATCCGTGAAATACTGCTACCGCCGC
>Ga0181590_10001569_pt1 | contig 19310 bp, 11 predicted proteins | sample 071ome_34_FD_132446 | JGI IMG/M metagenome (GOLD analysis project Ga0181590, IMG submission 132446) | Coastal salt marsh microbial communities from the Groves Creek Marsh, Skidaway Island, Georgia - 071411BT metaG (megahit assembly) | ecosystem: Environmental > Aquatic > Marine > Intertidal...
TATTTGCTTCATAGTATTTTTTTTTAGATAATTTAGTTTGTTCGTCTTGTTTTTTAAATTTATTTAATTCATTTTCTAATTCTTTAATTTTTTTATCTTTTTCAGCTAATTGTTTTTGTAAATATTGAATTTCTAAATCCATAATAAAAATATATATAATAAAACAAAATATAATATATATATAATAAGTTTAATTTATGTTTATATAAAAAAATAAAAGTCGGCATTTAAATTTCACAAAGGTGTAAAAACATCATTACACCTTAAATAATCGTATTTATTATTTAAATAATAAATAGTCATTTTTTTTATATATAATATTTTATATTTCAATATAATAATATAAATAATTTAAAATATCTGTAAAAATGTTAAATAATAAATCAGCTAAATCAGCTATTATATTACCATCTAAATCTACTGTTAAATCAGCTTCTAAATCTACTGTTAAATCATCTTCTAAATCTATTGTTAAATCAGATTCTAATTCCCCTATTAAAACAGATATTAAATCAATTTCTACTAAATCATTTCAAAAAAATAGAAAAAATAATAAATCACAATTATCTGATAATTTTAATAATAATTCTATTAGTTTTGGAAGTTTATATAAAATAGCTGCATATGTTAAACCAGAAAATAAGATAAACAATAAAAATAAAAATAAAAAAACACAAAAATATAATATAAAAAATAATGTTGTTAAAACTTTGTTAAGAAATAAACAATTAACTTATTATCCACGAAATATGCGATATGAATTAGAAGGAATTGACTATAAACCATCTATTCGTATATTACAAGAACAAATTACTAATTTATTTGTTCAACATTTTTTAATTCAAAAAAATAATATTAATAATGATTTTATTATTAATGATTTTATGAATTTAAATTATCATGTTATCAATTATTATTTAGAAAACTATACTCATGATAAACTTATTAATAATGAACGAATCTTATTTTATTTAAAAGGAGGAAATGCAATCTATATATATAAAAAATTAATTAATAAAATATTAACAACACAAGAAGATATACAACAATCAGATACTGATTATAATTTATTTATATTAACAAATACACTTGAAAGATATAAAATTCTTTATATGTATGTTAGTAAAGCTATTATAAAAGGTTATAATATATTAAGTCATATATATGATGCATTATATGAAAAAACTTCAATTGTCTTATTATCTGATTTTACAACAGAATTTACTGATAATTTAAAAAAAACTATTAAAGAAAATATTATAGGAGAAAAAGATGCAAGATTATCAAAAATAATATCCAATGAATTAGATAAAATTATTACTATTTATAATAAGAATACATATGATAAATTTTATAATAAATTAATTGATATGATTTATAAACATAACAACACTTATTATGATTATAATGACTTATATAAAATTAGCGAATTCAATATAACAAATGAATCTCAAATAGTTATTAAAAAAAAAGCTCCGTCGCTTATTACAAGTGAAAATGAAGTAATATTTAAAAAAACAAATTCAATAAAATCGGATACTTTAGCAACCACAACTAATTCAAATAATAAATCTAAAAAAGAAGATGATAAATATCATTTAGAATTTAAAAAGATTAAATTTGAAACTATATTATTACAATCGGATAAATATAAAAATTCTCGTATTCATTATGTAACTATTAATAATACACCATCTACATTATATAATTCAGGACATATTATGTCATTTGATTTATATAGATTACGATTTTCAATGGAAATTGTAAATATAGATATTACTGATACAATTGATAGCAAATTATTTAAAAATACGAAATATAATGATTTCTTTATCCGAGATACACATAGAGATAATAAATTACATGAATATTATATGAGTGATAGACTTGATAATAAAAGAATAAAATATCCAGTTTCTCCTGAATTTATAGATATATCTGTTATATCATTTGAAGATAGCACCTATCAACACTTTTTAAAACTATTAAATGAAAATCCGCAATTAATAGATGACCAATTTTATGTTCTATATAATCAGGTAAATAATAATAAATTATTAATTATGAATGAACATTATTTATTAACTGATTTACAATATATATTATTTAAAAATAATAATATATTTCCATATTATGACAGTAAATATGAAAAACGATTAAGTCGTTTATTTTATTTTATATTATTTTATTTAAATTTTAAAATTATTAATGGTAATATTATTAATATTACAGATGAAAATAAAGATATCATTAAATTAATTGATAAAGCTATTAATAATATGGATTTCAGTATATTATTAGATAAAAAACAAGATGATATATTAACATATACAATTCAACAATTAAATATATCATCAATAAATAATATTGATACATATTTAACAAATAAACGTAAAGTTAAAGTTCATAATAAATTACAATTAATTGATATATTTATATCTAATATTTATTTATTATTAATACATATAAAATTATCAGGATATGATATAACAGTAAAATCTAAGAAACTTGATATTAAGAAAGGTAAAAACACAAATTATGATATATTATTAAATTATATCAAGAAAATAGATTATAATAATAATATTATTGATAATTATTATGAAGAAACTAATATTATTAAAAGAAATAAAGAATATTTACAATATATTATAAACACTTGGAATAATGAATATGCTAAATTTAAACTTTAAACTTTAAAGATAATATATAATTTAATCATATATATATAATAAACTAATTCTTTTTTTTCATATAATTTATATATAAAATATAATTTATATATAAAATATAATTTTATATAATTAGTAATATAAGTAATTAAATATATAATTATTATAACTTTACTATATAATAATTATCAATAAAACATAATAAATAATAAGATATATTACATAAAATATAAATTTGGGTTTTTAGAAATTTATAAAATCCTAAATATATAAATATGAATTATGCAAATTATGGTTTTTTTTCAATTCAATTTAAAGCAACAACATCAACTACCCGTTTCGGACAAAATTCTATTATAAATAGTGGTCTATCCAATACCTTAATTGGAGCAGGAAATACTATTTCTGGTTCAAGTAATATCGTTCTTGGATATAATAATGCGCTTAATATTAATAATAGTATATATATGGGGTATAATATTACAACAGGTAATAATTCACTTGTAATCAATACATTAAATAACACAATTAGTAATAATCATAATAATTATTTTAATATTATGGATGTATTTATTTCATCAAATCATACTACTTCATTACAGATTTCTCGTCATACAACATTTCCAGAAAATATTGCAATTGGAACAAATTCAATTTCAGTATGTCAAGGAACAAATGATACTTTATATATTGGAGCGAATTTAGAAATTTCAGGTAATATTGCAGTAGCAGGTGGTTTTAATTATCAACCAGATACACTAAATTTAGAAGTTAATGGGACATTATCAGTAACTAATAGCACTACTTTTAAATCTAATGTTCAAATTACTTATTCAAATGATATGCAACCAATGTTAACTATATCAAATACAAATGAAACATATCTTTCTAATCAATCAATTATTGAATATAGAAATCGTAATTTTGCAATGTATGGTATTTTAGATACTAATATTAGTGCATTTGGATATTCAACAACTTCTAATCCAAATGATTATGTATTTTCTATAAAAAGTAATGGACAAATAGATATGTATTCAGATTCTAATTCTGTTTTTCAATTAAATACTGTAGGAAATATTCATATTTCAAAAAATTTATATGTTACTGGAAATATAAGAACTTATAGTAATTTAAATGTATCTGGTAAAACTACATTTGATGATACTGTTAATGTAAAAAGCAATATAATAATAAAAAATACTTTAACAGCAAATGGACAAACTGATATTAATAGCACATCAACATTTTTAGATACTGCTACATTTTCAAGTAATATAATAGCCACCAGCACAGATACTTTTAGTTCATTTAAAAATTTATATATAACAGGTTATTTAGATATTTCTGGAACTAATAGAATAAATAATACAGAAACATTAACTGGAGAAAATAATTATTTTGTAATAAATACTGGCAATTCTTCAACATTAGCAACTGGTTTTTTTATTAAACGATATCAAGTTCTTGATAATACTAATACGGGATATATAACTCAAGATACTCCTATTATTACGAATACATTACCTTTAAGCACTGGTGCAACTAATAATATTCAATTATTTTCAGAATATCCAGGATATAATGTATCTAAATGGATAGTCCGTTTTACAAGTAATGATACAAATTATGTTCGTCGTATTGAATCATATAACCCTAGAACATTTGTTGCAGTATTAAATAGTGATGTTCCAAGTGTAAATAATCAGTTTACTGTGCGTTTATATGATAAACCTAGTGTAGGCCTCTATTATGAAGAAGGAACAAATTATTTTAAATTTGTTGGAGGTTTATTAGATGTAAGTGGGGCAATCACTGGAGTTACGAGTAATACGTTATTTAATTTATCATTAGGTGATTTAGAATTAGTTTCTAATATGTATGTATCCGGAACAATTAATTGCGCATTGGCAGCCGATTTTTCAAATAGTATAACTGTATCAAATGATATAACTCTTGGAGGAACTTTAACAACAAATAATATTATTACTGAAAATGGCACATTAACTATGAAAAATGTTAGTGATAATACAGTTTATTATATTGATAATAATGGTAATGTTAATATTAGTGGTATTTTAACAGTTGGAAGTGATATTAATTTCAAAGTTGTTAATATTAATGATACATTACATACAAGTAATTTAATTGTAGAAAGTAATGCTACATTTTTTAATACTTCTACATTTATAGGTGAGGTTACATTCAAAGATTTTACTTCATATAAATATAATGGTGCAGCTAATTCATATCCTATTGCAATATCTAATAATAATCAAGGCATAAATTCATCTGTATATTTACAATTTTCAAATGCATCGCCAAATGTTATGTTGTTGGGAATGGGAATGTCAAATAGTGCATCTGATAAGTTATTTGAGATATTACGCTTTGTTAATAATGATTATCGTAATATATTTGAAATAACTAATGATTATAATTTATATTTCAAAAAAGATGACGGAACAACTTTATTACATATTAATTCTAATGGCGACTTATCAAATATTGGAAGCATAACCAATCCATTGATAATTGAAAGTTCAAATGACTTTTCAGCCCTTAAACTATATAAAAAATCAAGTTCAGGAGGTGTTGGAATACAAATGTTTAATTACAATAATAATCCAGTCAAAATAGGCTGTGGAAATACAGGTAATTTTTTTATAGAATTTAATAATGATAGTAATAATATCCCATTCGAAATGTCTAATGATGGAACATTATTAAAAGACATCATATTAGCAAGGCATAAAAAAATAACTTTTACAAAGTCAACAAGTGATAAATTAGATTTATGGGGAGGTTTGTATAAAATTGGAATTGATAGTCATACTTTTAGGTTTAATGCAGATATTTATTATAAATTTTATTTTAATGGTCAAGATTTGCCTGGAATACAATTTTCGAAAGATGGTGCTTGGATTAATAATGGTAAATATTTATATTTTGATGCAGATAATTTTGATAATACAAAAATCAGAGGACGTATACGCTATGAGAATGGATATTTACGATGTATAGGACATTATGGTGTTAAATTTGCTTATGGTACTGATAGTAATAATCTTGATGGAACCGAAATTGCATATTTTGACAATTATGGTCTTACTATGACTGGAAAAAAAATTAATGCGTCAGGTGTTTATATGACATTAAAAAATAATGGTGCTAATGACTCGTTTCAAGAATATTATGGTACTAATTCCGATGGTCGAATGGGAATGATTGGAATACTTAATAATAATTGGGTTATAGGAGCTTATTATCCAGGCTCTTTAGCCAATAACCCTCCTTACGATACATCGGGGTCAATAAATTTAAAAGCAGGTGGAGCAAATAAAATATATTTAGAGTCGCCGGTTCATATGAAATATCCGTTGACGTTTGCAAATGAAGCTGATCAGGAAATTAATTTGACTTATTATAATGGAAAGATTATAAGTAAATATGATTTTTTATATTTAAATCACAACAAGGGCGTCGCATTATATATGAATTACACTCTTGGCTTTCAATTAATATATAACTTGTCGTCAGGAGTTGATTGTCTTGTTCAAAATAGTTTATATGTAAATAAAGATTGTCATGTAACTAATCATTTACATATAAATAAAGATTGTCATGTAACTAATAATTTAAATGTAAATAATAATTTATATTTTAACAAAACTTCAGCTAATCAAGGAATTAATTGGTCTTATGAGAATGGAATTGTTAGAAGTGATTCTGACTATTTATATATAAGTCACGGAAATGGCGTTGCATTACATGATAACACCTATCTTGGCTTTAAAGTGACATACTCAGGTTCTTCAGTTGATTGTTATGTAAATAATAATTTACATATTGAAGGAACAACTTATCAATTTACCGGAGGGCATAATGTAGTAAGTGATGTTGAATGGAATTTGGAAGAAAATATAGGTAAATTAGTAGAAGTTATTGATAGTGAATTAATTGATATTAATAACAATATAATGCATACTAAAATATGCGATAATGATAATTCACAAGCGATTATAGGTGTATTAACAAATAAGAAATATAAGGAAGACAAGAAAGAAGAAGAAAATCCAACAAATTTTTACAACGGATACTATCATTATGCTGTGAATGCTCTTGGTGAAGGAGGAGTAAAAGTTTGTAATCATAATGGCAATATTGAAATTGGCGATTTATTAATATCTTGTTATTGCGGATGTTCTAAAAAAAAAACAGATAATATTAATAATAATATTGTAGCTAAAGCATTAAAAAAAGTTGATTGGAGAGAACAAGACAAAACCACTAAATTAATAGGATGTATTTATATGTGTGGTTAATTTATAAAGATTGTAAAAATATAATAGAAATACAAAATTTGATAGTGAGAATATGTATCATTATTTTAATGGTTTTGATGAAAGATATATATATGTTCTTAATTGTAAATTTATCTTATGAATAGATAAATTCAAAAACAAGATATATTGCATTTATACGAGCAAAATAACAATTGATAATGAATAAAAAAAAAGACACACCAAAAAATATAGTAAGTGAAAACACATAATTGCAAATAAACTTTTAAGTATAGGATTTATAAAGGAGATGCAATTTCCTTCATATATATATCATATAATATCCGAGCAGATGGCTCATGTGTAAATATATTACCATTTTTATCTCTTGGAACCCATAAATATGGTATTATTGTATGTGTATTATAATATTTATCAAATATTTTAACATAATAATACATCTCTTTATTTTTTATAGATATATGTGTATATTTATCTTTATTATCTTTATATTCTTTATCACTAATTTGTGTATCTATATATTCTTGTAATATTTCATACCATGATTTCTTTTGTGTAGATATACCATCTGAAAATGCTTCTTTTGTTCTCCATAATATTTCATATGGTAATGTTTCTCCATCATCAAATGCTGATCGTAAAATATATTTCTCAATATTATTACTATTTTTTGGCATTTTTGCTGATGGATGAATATTCATAATATATTCTACAAATTTTCTATCTGAAAACGGAACTCGTGCTTCTAAACCATTGCCAGATATTACTCGGTCCGCGCGTAATGAATCATAATATTGAATATCATTTACTAATCTATAATTTTCCTTATAAAATATTTCTTCATCTTCCATATATTTACTATATATATAACTAAAACAAATTTCATCTGAATATTCTCCTGTTAATAAAACTTTAGCTTGACTATTCTCTGAAATATATTTTGCTACTAAATAATTACTAACAGATGCTCTAACAGTTGTTGTATCATACGACTCTATAACTTTTATTACATTATGTACTGCATTCAACATTTGTTCTTCTGTAATAACTATATTTGTATGTTTTGACTTAATAAAATCTGCTACTTTTTGTGCTGCAATCATATCAGGACTATCTTTTAACCCAATACAATATGTTTCAAGTGTATATGGTTCAAAATATCTTGATGCAATAGACGCTACTAATGATGAATCTAATCCTCCAGATAATAGACATGCAACTTGTCTATCTGAATTTTTTACTCGTTTTTCAACTGCATCTATAAATAACTCTTTAATTTTTTTATATAATGGTTTATCTGGTGGTTTTAGTAAATTATCTTTAACTAATTGATAATTCGAATTAATTGATGTATATTGTTTATATTCTATTAATTGTAGTTTTATACTATCAAATATTGCATAATTACCACATTTAAATTGTGATGTATGAAATTCTTTATCATTTATTCCTTTTAATTCACTTGATAAAATAATATCTTCATATTCATTTATTCCAATAATACTATCATTATAATTATTTTTAATTCCTATAAATAATGGTCGCACACCATATGCATCTCTTGCACATATAGTTCTATTTAATGTTTTATCATATATAATAAACGCAAATTCGCCATCTAATTGATTACATAATTGATATATTATTGTATTAAAATCATTTGAAGTTGTAGATTCTTTTGATAATTTATATAAATGTAAAATTACTTCACAATCACATGATGTATTCATTTTAAATTGATATTTATCAATTAATTGTTTATAATTGTATATTTCTCCATTACATAAGAGTATATCATTATTATATTCAAAGGGCATACACGCTGTTGGATTTAAATCATTAATTGATAATCTATGAAATACACAACACATATTATTTTCACATAATTGGCGAGTCATATCTGGACCTCTTGGCTTTAATTTAGTGTAATAAGGCTCATATTTTGTTAGTATTTTATAACTATTTTCTGATTTTGTCAAATAAAACCAAATACCACACATTTAAGATTTATATATATAGATATAAAGAATTATATAGATATAAAGAATTATATAGATATAAAGAATTATATATATATATAAAGAATTATATAGATATAAAGAATTATATAGATATTATAAATATAATGTTTATATAAGTATATTTTAAATTAATTTATATTACTATTTATATAAGAGATGTGAAATTAATTAATTATTGATTAATCTTACTTAAGGCTTTTTAGCCTTATAAAAAAAAATGCTATTTCTAATAATTATATTATATATATAAAAAAGATGTAGTGTCTTTATAACATATATATCAGATGTCTATTTGGTTATATATATAAGTATTTATACTTATATATAGCTATGAACAGATATTCTGATCTATCCATTCTTATAATTCATAATAAGCTTGCTTTGATATTATAAAAAAGAGTGGATAATACGCGTAAATTTTAGAAATTCTGGTTTATCAATTTTTATAATTCATAATAAGCTCGCTTTGGTTATATAAAAAGATGTCGTGTCTTTATAATACATATACCAGATGTTTATTTGGTTATATATAAGTATTTATACTTATATATAGCTATTAAAAGAGATTCTGGTCTATCTATTCTTATAACTCATAATAAGCTTGCTTTGGCATTATGAAAAAGAGTGGATAATACATGTAAATTTAAGAGATTCGAATTTATCCATTTTTATAATTCATAATAATCTTGCTTTGGTTATATATAAGTATTTATACTTATATATAGCTATGAAGTGAGATTCTGGTCTATCCATTCTTATAATTCATAATAAGCTTGCTTTGGCATTATGAAAAAATAAGAGTGGATAATACAAGTAAATTTAAGAGATTCTGGACTATTTATTTTTTTATAATTCATAATAAGCTTGCATTAGCATTATAAAAATGAAAAAAAAGTGGATAATATATGTAAATTTAAGAGATTCTGGTTTATCCATTTTTATAATTCATAATAAGCTTGCTTTAGCATTATAAAAATGAAAAAAAAGTGGATAATATATGTAAATTTAAGAGATTCTGGTTTATCCATTTTTATAATTCATAATAAGCTTACTTTGGCATTATGAAAAAAAGAGTGGATAATACGCGTAAATTTATTATATAAAGAATTATATTATAAATATAATATTTATATAAGTAAATTTTTTATATTTTTCTATACTACTATTTATATAAGATGTATAAAATTAATTAATTGTTGATTAATGTTAGTTATTACTTAAGGCTATCAAGGTGTAAAAAAAAATGCTATTTCTAATAATTATATTAGATCACCAAATTATAAGATATAATATCTTTATAATATAAATATCAGATATTTATTTGATATTTTATATTATAAAAATGTTATAATAAAAAAATATCAGATATCTAATTGGTTATGTATAAGTATTTATACTTATATATAACTATGAATCGATATTCTGTTCTATCCATTCTTTTAATTCATAATAAGCTTGCTTTGGCATTATGAAAAAGAGTGGATAATACGTGCAAATGTAGCGATGCACGTATAATTTTTTTTGTTGTTTTTATATTTTGGGACAGCCTTAAATATATATATATATATTTTATTTTTTTTATAAAAATTTTACATATAAAAAAAAAATGATAATAAAAAAAAAAATAATAAATTAAATAATTGGTAAAAATATAAATATCAAAGATGTCTTTAATACATATATTTGAAAATATAAAAAAAGAAATAAATTATCGTCCAGATTGGAATGAATATTTTATGAGTAATGCGGTTTTAATATCATTGCGTTCACCATGTGAGCGTTTAAAAGTTGGCTGTGTAATAGTTAAAGATAATCATATTATATCAAGTGCTTATAATGGATTTATAAGTGGATTTAAACATGAATCTGTTGTTATAAATAATCATGAACAAATGACAGTTCATGCAGAACAAAATGCTATATGTGATGTAGCAAAACGTGGAGTATCAATAGAAAATAGTATTATTTATATAACTCATTTTCCGTGTATAAATTGTTTCAAAAATATAATTTCGTGTGGTATAAAAGAAATATATTATTTAAATGATTATAAAAATGATGATTTAGTAAAAAAATTAATAAATGATTATAATATAATATGTATTAAATTACAATTATAAATGAAAAAAACACACAAAGAATAAATATAAATATTTATAAGTTTTTTTTATTCAATAAGGCTGACTTACGAAAAAATAAATTGAATGATTACAATATAATAAAAGTTGGCATTTACACTAGCAATAGCATAACTAATAAAATCATAAATTTTTTTTCAATTAATATATAGCTATATGCTATATTTAATAAAATTAATATATAATATTATAATAATAAATATATTTTATATAAACATAATACAATGAATAGGCAAGCTGAAAAATTCTATGGTAAATACCAACATTATTTTATGAAAGTTCCGTCATCAATGAAAGAACTTGAAATTTATGTTCCATTTATCACTCCATTATTCATAACAGAACGTTTTTCAAGTAAAGAATTTGCTATTATTATTGTTACTACTATTATACAAATTATTATATATTCATTTAATATAGCATATTTAAATTTCTTAGAAAATCAACATAAACAAAATAAATGTTTATGTTCTAAAAATATTGTTATAGATTATATTTACTATTATTCACTTATTAAAATAATCTTTTTACTATTAGTTATCGGATTATATATTACAAGATTTAATAATATTATGCTGGGTTTTTTTGATGAAATTGCGCCACTATTGGCTATTATATCGGCTGTGGATTTAATTACATTATTCCCTGCATTCTTATATATTAGTGATGTATATTATAATAGATTAAATTATGACAGATGTTATTGTTCTGATAGTAAGCTTAAATTTATACCTCATACTTTTAGTTGGATAGCTGTTACCAGTTATACAATTATTATTGCAGCATTATTACATTCACTTATTACTATGATATTTGCATTTGTTTTATGGAAAATGGTATTTACTAAATAAACAGTGATAACGCACTATACGATACAATCAAATCTATTCATATTTGATTGAATCGTAGAGATCGGCAAATAGTATAATAAATATTCTGAAAATTTTAATGAAAATCATATATATAGTTGAATAGATTCTTTTGAAAACTATTTACAAATAACTTATTTAAATATTTTTACATAAATCAATATAATTTTTATTTTTATGAAAAATTATTTCACAAAGGTGTAAAAATAAAATTTTTATAGAGAATTATGCGCGGAATACCTTTATATACTGTATTGTTTATTATAAAATAGTTATTATATAAAGATAATTCGCGCAAATTTTCCTATATTACTTTTAGCGCTAAATTTCCTTTAAATCCTCTACAATTGATAATAACCAAACTTAAAGTGTTGATTTATAATATTATTTATATAAGATTCATCATTCTTTTTCCAGCTATTTTTGGACCCATATCATTTGTTCCAATACTTATTGTATCACTAAGATTAGATGATACACCCGACAATAAATCACTTCCATCTTCTTCCATATTTATATTTTGATTTATTTGCTTCATAATATTATTAATATTCGCTTGTTCTTGTTCTTGTTCTTGTTCTTGATGGGCAGCTGGAGGAGGTGCATTATTTCTTTGTGGAGCAGAATATTGTTGAGATTGTGATTGCTGTTGCATATTTTGCATATTACTCATCATTCCTTGCATCATTCCAGCCAATGGATTTTCATTCTTATTACCTCCGCCACCTAATAATCCTCCTAACATTCCCATTAATCCAGAACCCATTGAATTACCGGATTGGGCTTGGTCTTGCTGCATCTTCTTAGCAGTTGCTTGTGCGACTTTTGCTTTTAATTCCGGGTCGCTTTCTATTATATTTGTTAAATCTGGTGCTTGTTGTTTAAAACTTCCCATTATAGAATTAGTAAAGTGATATAATACAGCCGCTGATACTACAGAAAAAATTAAACGCAATTCTGGTGCCATTTGTGATTTACCTTTATATTTCTCATGTAATTCTTCAAATATATCATCATATTCAGCACCTTCTGTTGATTCAGCTATTGATTCTGAAAATCCATCTAATTTAGCAGGTGAATTAACTTTACCATTTAGAAATTCAATACCACTTATAAATGCAACTAATGCTTTGCGTTGAAACTTAACTGAACTATCTATTAACTTATCATTCACAATTCTATCATATGTTGTTTTCATTTCATAATAATCACTTTCTATTGTAAAATTATGCGCAAATCCACCCCGCTTATCTAATCTATCAAATTTATATAATAATTCTTTCTTTTTACGATATATACGCTCGGGAGACATTCGCGCATATTTTTCACGACTATATGCTGAACTTGATGAACCTGAAGTTCCAGATGAACCAGAACCTGAACCAGAACTTGATGCACTTTGGGCAGATGAAGATACAGATGATGCAGAATCTTCTGGTCTTATATTATCTCTATGTCTATTATGTTCATAATTCACATGATGTTCATTATGTCTATGTCGATGTCTAGACGAATTATTTGAACGACGAGAACCAGATGACGAACTTCCAACTGATGTAGCTGCGTCAAATTGTGGTCGCTGAATCATATTAGAAGGATGCATTTGTGTAGGTAGCTGATTACTATTTTGATTTGTTAATAAATCCATACCAAGATGTTGTATATTATTTTTAACATTTAACTGTGGATTTATCATTTTATATTAATCACGATTTTTTTTTATTATTTAATTTAAAATAACTATTTAACTTTAAATATATATATTTAAATATATTGTTTAAATAAAAATAATTATTGAAATATTATATTATATTATATTATATTATATTATATGCATAATATAATCCTTGTAATAAACAATCAGCTAAATCATCCTTTTTTTTTGACTTATTAAATAATTCTTTATTATCATTAGTTATTAAATTATTATTTTCCAATATATATGTTGTTAAAGATATACCTTTATCCTTTGTTTCCTTATAATTTAATTTCTTTTTTTTACTATTAACTTCATTTATTACACTATCTTTATCATTATAATTCAATAAATAATTCTCTACTTTTATTTTTAATGTTGCTGATTGTAATTTTAATATCATTTTATCATAATTATTTCTATATTTTAATGTATAAAAATAACTATATAACATCATTTGAATTGATTTCATAACTGGATTCTTTAATACTGGTTGATTTTCTAATATTACATATTCAATTGACTTTATATAATCATCCGTAAATTTAGTTGTTAATTTTGAAAATAATTTATCACTTATCTCTGTAAAAGAAAAATCTTTTACCTTCTCTTTTTCATCTATTATACTTAATATACCCCAATCAATTATTGAAAATGAACTTTCAATATTAGATTTATCATCATTATCAGGTATTGATATTAATATATAAGATAAATTCTTAATTCCTATATCTAATGATAGAATCTTTTTATCAACTACACTCATTACACCTTATTAATTTACAACTTATTAATTATTTATTCATATTCTTATATAATATTATATAAGAAATATATATATAAATATAAATAAAAAAATAAAAAAATTTATATTTTCAACATATTACGAGCATTTTTCAGATGTAAACTGCCATTATTATTATTATTTACTTTATAAGATATACTTTTAATTTCATTTATTAAATTTTGAATATATTCTCTTAAAGCTTTAATATTTTCAGGTAATGCTGATGCTGATGTCTTTGAATATTGATTATGCTCTACATCAAATATCATATTATAATAATTACAATTAGACTCTTTTATTTTCTTATCTATATCTGTTAATTTTTTTTTTAAATATTTATCATAATTTTTTAAAACAAAATTTATATCTTTCATTTTGAATCGTAAATAACATGGTTTAACTTTCGTAAATTCACATTTTTCAAAATTACTTGAATCAACTAATGTAAAATCTTTCCAAAATTTAGTTGTTGATGCTTGCCATTTTGCATTTTGAAATAATAAGATAATATTATCTATATATGATAATAATACATTTTTATCTATTGCAAAACTATTACCATTTTGCTCATAATAATCTTTTAGTGTATATTTATTAATATATGATTGATATAAATAAAATTTAACATCTAATTGTCCTTGTTTATTTGTATAACCAACTTTTTCAACTATAAATACATGACCTGGGAAAGTTTTTGTCTTTGTAAATTTGCTAAAGAAATCATTATTATTATTATTATTTGAAGATCCTTGACAATCCATATCGCCTACATTCATCAAGATATAATAAAGAATTATACCTTTCTCATTTTTTGCTAAATCTTTTTTAAGTTTTTTCAATTTATCAATTTTTTCATTTTTATTTAATGGATTTCTATATAATTGTTCATGGCATATAATATCTGCTTTATCTAAACTTGTTTTATCTAATGTTAATAGATATAATAAAGTTGTGGCTGTATTATAACATTTTGTAAGATAAGTGGAAGATACTGTTTCTTTTATAGGTGCTTCTTTTGTGATAAATTGAAAAAATGCATTTGGTTTTTGTGCTAATCTTTCAATAAGAGGACTTATACCAGTATTATAAGATTCATTAATTAATGACATTAATTATTTTTATTTATATTAACAATTTTTTACTAATCTATTATTATTATTATATAATAATATAAAATATTATTAATTAATTTGAGATTTATATTTATTTTTTTTATATTTAATATAAATAATATATTGACAAAATTAAATAATTAATAATAAATAATTAATAAGAATGTTATATTCTTTAATAACTTTTATCTTATATATTATATCATTCGCTGTTCTCTTTTTATTAGCATATAAAATTGTTAATAATATACAATATGAATTTAAAATTAAAACAGTAAATGATAAAGTTAAAGATAAAAATGATGTAAAAGAAGGTTTTACTAATAAGAAAAAAAATAAAGAAGATTTTATTAGTTTAAAAACAGAAAGTGATTTTGAAGTTCAAGGAAAAGCAAATATAAATATTGGATTTAATGATGGAATAAATAATAATGAAAAAAATAATAATGATTTAGCAAAAATATTACAAAATAAATCTATTAATTTAGCAAATAATAAACTAAATGAAGATAGTGAGTCTGACAGTGATGAAGAACAAGAAGATATAACTGATAATACTACTAATTCTGCAAATAATGCTGCAAATAATGCTGCAAATAATGCTGCAAATAATGCTGCAAATAATGCTGAAGCTAATTCTGAAGCTAATTCGGCAAATAATTCTGCAAATAATTCTGCAAATAATTCGACAAATAATTCTGCAAATAATTCGGCAGCTAATTCTGCAAATAATTCTGCAAATAATTCGGCAAATAATTCTGCAAATAATTCGGCAGCTAATTCGGCAGCTAATTCGGCAGCTAATTCGGCAGCTAATTCTGCAAATAATTCTGCAAATAATTCTGCAAATAATTCTGCAAATAATTCTGCAAATAATTCTGCAAATAATGATAAAGAAGAATCATTTGTTAATGGAAATAATGAACAAATTAATATTATTAAAGATTTAAAGAAACAATTGGAAAATCTTGAAAATAATATATCTAATTCTAATGTTGAAACTTTCTTAAATAATCAGAAGAGTGATAAAAAAAATAAAACAATTGAACCTCATGATTTCTTAATGTTTAATTCATCATTAAAATTTTCACCATTATAAAATGATATATAATTTAATTATTCAATTAAATCCAAACTTTTAAATTTAATTTTTGCACTTATTAATTTATTAGTATGTAATTCTAATATTTGATTATGTATTGACAAAAATTCTTTTTTATTTCTTTTAAAAAATCGTTTGTTTTTTTCACATAAATATTTAAGAAATTCGAAATATAATTCATATTTAACAATCCGTTTTTCTACATTTTCTTTTAATTGCGCATTTGCTAAGTTTTCAATATTTTTATCCTTTTTTATAATAATTTTAAACAATTTTATACTATAATTACATAAATTCATTAATGTATAATTTAAATTAAGTAATTGAGTCAGATTTATAAATGTTTTACATTTATTTATTATTTTATTTTTATTTGCTATATTTCTACAAAAACTATCATAACTATTATCTTCATCACTTTCATCATCATCATTATTATATGAAGAAACATAATACCACTTACCATTTATAAATTGTTGTAATTCATTATTTAAATAAGTTAAAATTGGTTTTTTATAATTGATTGCAACAAGTAAATTAACAAATATATTTGAATAAACAATTTGCATTTCTGAATAATTTAATATACATGATATAATATGTTCTATTTCGATATAATCAACTAAATCTAATATTTTATCACGTAATTTCAAATAATTTTCATTTGTAATTTTATTTAAAATTATATTAATTGGTTTATTGATACTTTCATTTTTAAATTTACTTTTTTTTATAAGAAAATTTTTGTATTCTTTATTATTACTAAAACATTTATAAGAATTTAAAATAAACATAACTTTCTTATTTATATCGGGGTTTTCACATATTTTGTTATCAAAACTTTTAAAATAATCATATTCATAAGTAATAATATCAGTCATTTTTACTTAAAAATAAAAATATAATGATAATCTTATATTATCTATATAATAATAACCTATATTTGTTTATATATATATCAAATATATTTATATATATGGTTAAAAATTTATTTTCTATAAACATAAATATATATTGTTGTCTTTATATAGTTTTATCTCTTATATAGTTTTATCTCTTATATAGTTTTATCTCTTATATAGTTTTATCTCTTATATAGTTTTATCTCTTATATAGTATAAATTTTTATATTTATATAAAAAAAATGAATATATATAAATATATATAAAACATCTAATTCAATATGCCTAAACATAATCTCGGACAATATTTTACAACTAATCACAGTCTTAAAAATATTGTTTATAAATTTATTAAAAATAAACCTAATGTAATACTGGAACCTTCAATCGGACAAGGTGATTTAGTAGAATATGTATCATTAAATATGCCTGATATAGTTTTTGATATGTATGAAATAGATAATACTATCACATTATTAAATACTATTGATAAAAATGCTATTATATATGGAGATTTTTTACAACAAGAAATTTTAAAAATTTATAAAACTATAATTGGTAATCCACCATATATAAGAACTAAAAAAGGCAATTTATATATTGATTTTATTGAAAAATGTTATAATCTTTTACAAGATAATGGAGAATTGATATTTATTATACCATCTGACTTCTTTAAATTAACAAGTGCATGTAAAATTATAAATATAATGATGAATAATGGAACTTTTACCAATATTTATCATCCACATAATGAACAACTATTTAAAGATGCTAATATTGATATTATTGTTTTTCGTTATTGTAAAAATAATACATTAGCAAAACAATGTATCTATAATGACAAATTATTATATATAGTAAATAAAAATGGTTTAATAACTTTTACTAATGATTTAAATGATAAAAATATATTCTTCAGTATCTATTTTGATATATATGTCGGATTAGTTTCAGGTTTAGATAGTGTTTATAAAAATAGCAAATATGGTAATATAGATATATTAAATAGTAAAGATAATACTGAAAAATTTATATTTTTGCAGGAATTTCCTACAACTGATAATAACATTAATCAATATTTATTAAATAATAAAGATAAATTACTAAATAGAAAAATAAAAAAATTTAATAATAATAATTGGCATGAATGGGGGGCACCTCGTAATCTTAAAATTATTACACAAAATTTAAATAAAGAATGTATATATATACATAATTTGACCAGAAAAAAAGAAGTTGCATTTATTGGTAAAGTTCAATATTTTGGTGGCAATTTACTAATGTTATTACCAAAAACTAATATTAATTTACAGAAAATAGTTGATTATTTAAATAGTTCAGAATTTCAATCTAATTTTATATTTTCAAATAGATTTAAAATAGGACAAAAACAACTATGTGATTCATATATATTATCAAAATATTTATCAGATAATATTATGTAATAATTATTTTTCTCATATAATCCACAAAATCTTCTTTCCATGATGGTTTTTGATATTTTATACAAGAACAAAATAATTTAATATTATCATGTATCGATTTATAATTAATTTTTTTATTATAAGACCAATTAATTTGAAAAGGCTTGTGTACAGTATGTTTTTTTACTTTCTTTTATTTTTATTATTTTTTTTATATCATTTATGATAAGTAAAAAAAAAATGATATAAAGATTATTTATTATATATATAATATATTAAA
>Ga0181590_10001606_pt1 | contig 19132 bp, 18 predicted proteins | sample 071ome_34_FD_132446 | JGI IMG/M metagenome (GOLD analysis project Ga0181590, IMG submission 132446) | Coastal salt marsh microbial communities from the Groves Creek Marsh, Skidaway Island, Georgia - 071411BT metaG (megahit assembly) | ecosystem: Environmental > Aquatic > Marine > Intertidal...
AATACAGTATCTGATAAGGTGGATCTTTCAGGATTAAGTTTTATTGCTTTTTCAATTGTTAGGCTTTTGCCAATCATAAACCAAATTTTTCAAAATGTTGCAAATATAAATTTTGCATCTGCTCCAGTGGAAGGGCTAATGAATGTTGCACACTTTGATGATTCCATCAACGTAGATTTATCTTTAGATAAAGATAAGAGGTTAATAGATATTGACGAAATCAAATTATCAATTAGCTCAAAGACAAGTAATAGTCAATTCAGACTTAAGAAAGGGGATGTACTCTGTATTACGGGCAAATCAGGAATAGGAAAGACTACTATGGTTCGAAAAGCCCTTAATCTCACCACATTTGAGCCTAATTTTGTAATGGAGCTTACTTCAAATAACAAATCTTTTGATAAAGAAATTATTCACTCCATTGGTTATTTACCACAAAAGCCATACATATTTAGTGCAAAACTTATTGAAAATATTGTTTTGTATAAAGAGGTTAGTAGTGAAACAGTTAATGAATATCTTGATAAATTTGGACTGGAATCATTAAAGAGTAGAATTCAAGACAAAATCAGTAATGACCACCCAAAACTTTCAGTTGGCCAGATTCAAAGGTTAGGAATAATTAGAGCTTTATTGCTCAAAAAAAGTATAATTTTTCTTGATGAGCCAACTTCTGCTCTATCTAGAAAGGATATTGATATTTTTCTTGAGCTATTAAATAAACTCAGAACCGAACTTATTTTTGTGATCATTTCACATGACAGTGAGATTGTCCAACAGGCAACTTATGAGGTAAATCTTGATAATATCTGAGAAAAATATCTTGGTTTTAGGTGCTTCTGGTCTTTTGGGGTCTGCAATTGTAAGGCAACTAAAGAATGATTTAGACCTTCAAAACTGTAGGCTTTTTACACCAAGCTCCTCGGAGCTAGATCTTTTAGATCAGTCTCAGACACTAAACTACTTTAAAAAAAATAGTCCAGATATTGTATTTCTTGCCGCTGCACATGTAGGAGGTATTAGGGCTAACAATGATGAACCTTATGAGTTTTTATTTAAAAATAGTCAGATTGGTCTAAATGCTGTTAATGCCGCATTGGTTTCAAATGTAGAAGTTTTTGTAAATATTGCTTCAAGCTGTATATATCCCAAACTTGCCCATCAGCCTATTGATGAAAGCTCACTGCTTGCCTCGCCTCCAGAAGTAACCAACCAATGGTATTCTGTTGCAAAAATTGATACACTCATGGCGGTTAGAGCAATTAATATTTCTTTTTCAAAAAGATTTATAACCATTGTGCCTCCAAACTTATATGGTCCCGGAGATAATTTTGATTCAGACAGAGGGCATGTCATTCCTTCCCTAATTAGACGATTCCATGAAGCAAAACTTAAAAAAGAGAGTAAAGTCGAGATTTGGGGTTCAGGCAAGCCAATAAGAGAATTTATGTATTCTGATGATGCAGCTTCGGCTATTTTATTTTTATTGAAAAAGAACTATTCGCATTCAGATTTAATTAATATTGGTTCTGGCGAACATATAAATATAGCTCATTTAGCACTTAAAATTTCGAAATCAGTTGGATACCAGGGTAAAATAACTTGCGATAATTCGAAGCCAGATGGGGCACCAAAGAAAGTATTAAATTTAGAAAAGTTTTCAAAGTTTAAATGGAAGCCTTCTACCTCTATTGATGAAGGCCTTAAAGAAGTCTACAGACTATATAAGCACAGCAGCTCATGAAAAAAGCATTAATTACCGGAATAACAGGAATGGTGGGCTCTCACCTAACAGATTTTCTTCTCGGATTGGAAAATGAGGAATTCCAGATTCATGGCATTATTAGATGGAGAAGTTCTTTTGAAAACATCGCCCATTTAAGTGATAGAATCAATAACAAAGACAAAATTTTTCTTCATTATGGCGATTTAAATGATCAGGCCAGTCTATTAAGAATAATTTCAGAGGTCAAACCCGATTATGTTTTTCATCTTGCTGCACAAAGTTTTCCTAAAACGAGTTTCAATTCACCTGTTGATACACTTGAAACAAACATAAATGGCACGACAAGGCTTCTTGAGTCAATTAAGTTAGTTGGTATAAACCCTTGGGTTCATATTTGTGCTTCTTCAGAGGTTTTTGGTAGGGTCGCTAAAGATAAACTGCCTATTAATGAAGATTGCTCTTTTCACCCAGCATCACCTTATGCAATTTCTAAAGTTGGGACAGATCTTATTGGTAGGTTTTATTCTGAGGCTTATGGATTGAAAGTCATCACTACAAGAATGTTCACTCATACCGGCCCTAGAAGGGGAGATGTTTTTGCTGAATCAAGTTTCGCAAAGCAAATTGCAATGATTGAAGCTGGGATTCTTGATCCAATTGTTAAGGTTGGAAATTTAGACTCATTAAGAACCTATGCTGATGTTAGAGATGCCGTAAGAGCTTACTATATGATGCTAACCATTAAACCAATAAGTGGAGAATATTACAATATTGGCGGAAACACTGTCAAAACTATTGGAGAGATGCTTGAATATTTGATTAGTCAGTCTACAGTAGACAATATAAAAATTGAAGTTGATCCTGAGAGATTGAGACCTATCGATGCAGATTTGCAAATTCCCGACTGTTCAAAATTTACCAAACATACAGGATGGAAACCTGAAATTAATTTCGAAAAAACAATGAAAGATTTATTGAACTATTGGAGAAAAAAAATAAATCAAGATCCAATTACCATTGTTAGATAATGAATAAAGAGATTACAGAGAATATCTACCAAAAGCTTCATCTAATAAGAGTTTTTGAGGAAAAAATTATTCAGTTGTATCCTTCTGATGCTGTTAAAAGTCCAGTCCATCTTTCTATAGGACAGGAATTTATTGCAGTTGCTACTTTGCCACAATTAAAGAGTTCAGATATTGTTTTTTCAAATTACAGAGGCCATGCACATTACATAGCTAAAGGCGGTGATTTAAAGAAAATGGCAGCCGAACTTTTTGGAAAAAAAACTGGCTGTGCTCAAGGCAAAGGCGGTTCAATGCATTTAGTTGATAAATCTGCTGGGTTTATGACAACATCTGCAATTGTTTCAAGCTCAATTCCCAATGCAGTAGGTTATGCCCAATCAATTAAGCTCAATAATTTAGATGATATTGTAGTGTGCTTCTTTGGCGATGGAGCATTAAATGAAGGGGTTTATTATGAAAGTCTTTTATATGCAAAACTTTTTGAACTTCCAATTATCTTCATATGTGAAAATAATGGCTTAGCCATTCATTCAAAGTTAAATGCACGATTACCTTATAGGGATTTAACTTCTGTGCCAAGATCAATGGGTATAGATACAGATCGTGTATGCGATGGTTCTGTTTTTAGTCTTTATGATGCTTTTGCAAAAAACCTTAAGTCATGCAGATCTTCAAAAGGCCCGATATTTCTTGAAGTAATTTGTGATAGGTATCTCAGTCATGTTGGACCAGAGGATGATTGGAATCTCGGCTATAGAAATAAAAACTCTATTAAGTTTGATGATCAATTAACAGTTCTCGAAAAGAAGTTAGAGAAATCAAAAGTTAAAGAAATTAATCTTAATAATATAGCTATAGTTGAAACTTCTTTTGAATTTGCTCTTAATTCAGAATTTCCTTCTAATGAGGATTTAAATAAGCATGTTTTCTAAAAAAATTTACGAACTTTCATATGTAGACGCAATTCATATGTCCATTTCACAATTGATGGAAAAAGATGAAAAAGTTCTTGTTATTGGTCAGGGCGTTGATGATCCAAAAGGCACTTTAGGAACAACTAGAGGACTGGATAAGATCTTTGGCAAAAATAGATGTTTCGACGTGCCAATTGCGGAAGAGTCTGTCTTGGGAGTATGTATAGGCTTAGCTCTTGGAGGGTATAGGCCGATCAATGTACATATTAGGTGTGATTTTTTATTCGTAGCCATGAATCAGTTAGTTAATATGGCTTCAAAATTAAGCTATATGAGTAGTGGCGAAAATAAGGTTCCAATCATTATAAGAGCATCTATAGGAAGAAGCTGGGGACAAGGAGCACAGCATAGCCAAACTGTCCATAGCATTATTTCCCACATTCCAGGGATTAAGGTTTATATGCCAGTTTCCCCATTAGATGCCTACCAGGTTTTTCAGCAAGCTTATAAAGACAATTGTCCCACATTGATTATCGAACATAGAATGCTCTACAGCTCCGTTCAATCTGTTTCCAAAGAGCAGTTGAATGAAAAGCTTGTTCCAACTAAAAGAATACTCCAGGGGGAGATGGTGACAATCGTCGCTCTTAGCCATACTGTTAATGAAGCAATTCAGAGCATGAATTATTTAAATTCTCAGGGAATAACCGCTGATTTATTTAAAATCGTTGATTTATTTTTACTTGATTTAGATAATGTGATTCAATCAGTAGAAAAGACTAAGCACCTAATAATTATCGATAATGATTGGGTTAAAACTGGAATTTCAGCAGAAATAGCAGCTCATTGCAAGGAGAAGTCTAAAGTAGACTTTAAACTTCAAAGGATGGGATTTAATTTTTCTCCATGCCCAACGACAAGATGCTTAGAAGATATTTATTACCCTAGCGCTTCTTCAATTACAGAAACCATTATGAAAATGCTTGGGAGGAGAAATATAGAGAACACTAATAGTGTTTTGAAAGAAATTAATGATTTTAGAGGTCCATTTTAATGAGCATATCGCAAAAAATATTTCCTGGTTTCCAAAAAGAGATACAAAATTACCTTGGCAAGAATAAAAATTATTCGTTTAATAATAAAAATCCTATAGTCAAACTTCATGAATACAGTTATGCATCAGAAGAAATTATTGCGGCTTTAGATGTCCTTTTGAGCACAAATGTGACAATGGGTGAAAAGGTTAGAGATTTTGAAGATTCAATTTCACAAAAATTCTCCTTAGAAAATTCTATAACAAATAATTCTGGTTCCTCTGCCAATCTTTTAGCAATTTCGGCATTATGCAACATCAAAACAGAAAACCATCTTAAGCCTGGGGATGAAATCATTGTGCCAGCATTGGCTTGGTCAACTTCTATCTGGCCATTGCTGCAATTTGGCCTAGTACCAGTTTTTTGTGATATAGATTTAACTACTTTTAATATTGACACAACAAAGATTAAGAAATTAATCACAAGTAAAACTAGAGCAATAATGACTATTCCTATATATGGAAATCCATGCAGTGTAGACGAAGTTTTAAAAATTTGTAATGATTATAACTTACAACTTATCGAAGATAATTGTGAGTCCATGGGAGCTAGATACAGAGACAAACACATCGGTGGACATGGCCGAGTAAGCACTTTCAGTTTTTATTTTTCACATCATATTACCACCCTAGAGGGAGGGGTTTGTTGCACAAATGATGAGGAACTTTCGGATACATTAAGAATATTAAGATCTCATGGCTGGATTAGAGAGAGCAAAAAGAAGCAAGCTTATATGTCGTTGAATAAAGAAATTGATCCAAAATTCTTGTTTGTCAATTTGGGATACAACTTAAGATTAACTGAACTGCAAGCTGCAATGGGATTAATTCAACTGGATAAACTTGATGATTTTGTTCTTAAAAGGAGAGCTAATGCAGAAAAACTTAGGAGTGGTCTTGAATGTGTGAACAATATTATAAGTTTTCAAATTGAAGAAAAAGATTCTGACCATTCCTGGTTTGGCTTTCCTATAGTAATTAATAAGATTTATTTAAAGAAAGTTAGTGTTAAATCAATTAGGGAGCATCTCCTTCATTGTGGAATAGAAACAAGACCTATTGTAGCAGGAAATATTTCAAAACAACCTGTAATGAAGGACTATAAATTTTCTGCAGGTGATTTGGAAAATGCTGATTATCTCATGGAAAACTCTTTTTCACTTCCATGTCATCAATCTCTTGACGAAGGAGCAATTAAACATATGATTGATTCTCTTGTTCATTATTTAAGCAAAATATGATTGTTTCAAAAGTCCCATACAGGGTTTCCTTTTTTGGTGGTGGGACTGATTACCCGTCATGGTTTACTGAAAATGAAGGTAGTTTTATTTCCGCTACGATAGATAAATTTTGTTTTATCAGGATTAGAGAATTACCGCCTTTCTTTTCATACAAACATAGATTAGTTTGGTCAAAAGTTGAAACTGTTAATGAAATTTCAGAGATTCAACATCCGGCAATTAGGGAAGTTCTAAATTTATATAATCCTGATAGAGGCTTAGAGATCTTTCATTACGGAGATTTGCCTGCTAGAACTGGGCTTGGATCTTCATCTTCGTTCGTTATTGGATTAATTCTCTCTTTAGATTCTTTTTTTAATGAAAAGAAACTTTCTCCAGAAAATTTATCAAAAAAAGCTATTCAAATTGAGAGGGAAGTTCTCAACGAGAAAGGCGGAATTCAGGATCAAATTGCAATTTCTCATGGAGGTATAAATTATGTTTCTATTTCCAAGAATTCAGACTATATTGTAAAAAGATTTGATAAAAAAAATTCTATTATCCAAGAAATTCAGAACTCTCTTTATCTTGTCTACTCAGGAATTAGCAGAATCTCTTCAGAGCAGTCTGAGCATTTTGAAAGCAATTTCAAAATTAATAGTTCTATTCTTCAAGAAATGCAAAATATTTGTAATGAAGTCAATGATCACTTTGATAACAACAAGATGACAGTAAAACTTTTTTCTGACTACATCAATGAATCATGGAAACTAAAAAAAACGTTAATTACATCAGAACATATGAAGTTAGTTCTTGAAATAGAGGACTATCTTATTAAGTCTGGTGCTACCTCGGTCAAATTATTAGGAGCTGGAGGGGGAGGATTTATGTTGACCACTGTTCCAAAAGATTCTCAGGATTTCTTTAAGCAACAAACAAGTAAAATGATTGTCACTAAGATTTCTTTTTATCACGGATTACCATCAATTACTTTAGATAGGATATAGATATGTCAAACTATTATAAAAATAAGAATGTTCTTGTTACCGGAGGAACAGGATTAATTGGAGTGCCCTTAGTTAATTTATTACTTGAAGCAGGCGCCAATGTTACAGTCGCATCTTTAGATTCTGCTTCTAGATGTCCTGCAGGAGCAAAGTTTATTAATATCGATTTGCGCTCCTTTGAAAACTGTTTGAAAGTATGCAAAGACCAACAAATTGTTTTTCAGTTATTAGGAGTTAAAGGCTCACCTAAAATGTGCGCAGAAAGACCAGCTAGTTTTATGGTCCCAACAGTTACTTTTGGATTTAACATGATGGAGGCTGCTAGACAATGCAATGTAGAAGACTATCTTTTTACCAGTTCAATCGGTGTATATCAGCCTTCAGATGTTTTCTATGAAGACGATGTTTGGAAAACTTTTCCTTCAGATAATGATAGATTTGCTGGATGGGCAAAGAGACTATCTGAGCTTCAAGCAGAAGCATATAAAATCGAGTATGGTTGGGACAGAATTTCAATTGTTCGACCGGCAAATGTATATGGTCCCTTTGATAATTTTGATCCTGAAAATGCAATGGTAATTCCATCTCTAATTAATCGTGTTGTTTCGGGGGAAAGACCTTTAAAAGTCTGGGGCGATGGCTCGCCTATTAGAGATTTTATTCATGCAAAAGATGTTGCCAGGGGCATGATGCTTGCAGTAGAAAAAAATATTACAGAGCCTGTTAACTTAGGCAGTGGTTCAGGCGTAAAGATTAAAGATATTGTTACAAGTATTGTTAGTTATTTTGACGAAGATATTGAAATTATCTGGGATACCACTATGCCTTCTGGCGACTCTAAAAGGCTCATGAGTACAACAAAGGCTGAGAAATTATTGAACTTTAGAACGTCTATTTCTCTTAAAGATGGTATTTACGAAACAATTGAATGGTTTATCAAAAATCACAAAGACAGCGAAGTAGCGAAAAGATATAACTCTTTTACTGAATTTCATGCCTCATAATGTTGAGGATGTTTTAATTCTTGCGGGCGGTTTTGGAACTAGGCTTGGAAAGTTAACTGAGAAATGTCCGAAACCACTTCTAGAGGTAAATGGCCTTCCCTTTATTTTCTATATTATTAAATCTGTAGTTGAAAAAAACAAGAATATCAAAAGAATATATATTTCTGTTGGTTTCTTATCAGAACTGTTTATAGATATAAAAAATGTTTTTGAAATTAACTTCAAAAAAATTAAATTCTTGTTTATTGAAGAGAATCAACCTCTTGGCACCGGTGGAGCGGTGAAACTTGGCTTGTCAAGAATAAAAAAACCTACTATTGTTCTGAATGGAGATACATTTTTCCCTTTTAACTTCCAAAGTTTTAATTTCGAAAAAAGCTCCTCCCCGGTAATAGCTGTAAAGAGAGAGAAAAAGGTTAATTGCTCAAGGTATGGGGCCATCTCAATAGTTGATGGAAGAGTAATTGATTTTGGAAATAATTCAAAGAGTAGCTTAATATTTTTTAATGCGGGCACTTATTTTTTTCCAGATTATCAAATTTTTATCGATATGCCAGATAGTTTTTCATTGGAGGAATTTTTTCAAGTATATGTTAAAAAAAATGAAATTCTTGGAATAGAAATTAACGCACCTTTTATAGATATTGGAGTTCCTGAAGACTTCAAAAAAGCAAAATCTTTCTTAGAAGAAATAAATTTAAATATGGAGATAAATTAATGATTAAGAAAAAAATCTTAATTCTTGGAGCAACTGGCTTCATTGGAAGAAATCTTGTTGAGCACTTCTCTCAATTAAATGAATTCGAAGTCATAGCAACATATAATAAGCGACCAAAATATTCATGCATCGGAGTAACTTGGTTAAAGGCAGATTTATGCAAACCTGATGAGGTGTCAAAAATAATAACTTCAGATATAGATATTATAGTCCAAGCAGCAGCTACTACTTCAGGCTCAAAGGACATAGTTAATACTCCTTATATTCACGTTACTGACAATGCAATTATGAATTCTTATATTTTTAGAGAAGCATTTGAGAAGAAAGTACAACATTTAATTTTTTTCAGTTGTACGGTAATGCTACAGTCTAATGAAATACCTCAGAAAGAGAGTGAATATGACCCTAAAAATGAAATTCATCCTAGATATTTTGGTGTAGGACATACAAAACTTTATATAGAGAAGTTATGTGATTTTTATTCAAGAATTGGAGAAACAAAATATACTGCAATTCGACATACAAATATTTATGGACCTCATGATAAATTTGATCTTGAGAAATCTCATGTTATGGGTGCAACAATTACAAAAACACTATCGTCAACAGATGGACAAGTTAACGTTTGGGGAACGGGAGAAGAGGAAAGAGATGTTCTATATGTTGAAGATCTAATGTCAATGGTAGAAAAAGTTATCAAGAATCAAACAGCGAGTTTTGGTTTATATAATTGTGGATATGGCAAAGCAATCTCAATAAAGAATCTGGTTCAAACTGTAATAAAAGAATCAGGTAGAAATTTGAAGATTGTTCATGATCTATCAATGCCAACTATAAAAACATCGTTATCTCTTGATTGCAGAAAAGCAAAAGATGAATTAGGCTGGGAGCCAAAAATTTCTTTAAACGAAGGTGTAAAAAAGACGATAGAGTGGTGGCTTAAAAACTTGACCTGATCAATGAAAATTCTTTATGTCACATCATTAGAACATCTACCAGTTATTGATAGCTTGTATAAGATGCTCAATATTGATGAACTTCATCATATTTTAGATTTTGAGTTCGGCAGTAGAATTATTGAAAGAAAATTCATTAAAAATGAAGAATTGGTTCATAAAATATCACCAATAAAATTTATTAAGAATCACATTGGATTTTGTTCTTACATTAAACATCTTACTAGACTAGAAAACTTGACAATTTATCATCTTTCAAATTGTAGCGATTTGGAACTTATGTATCTAATGAGACGCATTGGCAAGAAAGCCAAGTTTATCCAATTAAACTTCAATATTAGAAGAAATAAATTAATCTTTGACCAAAAAACAAAAATTGATTACTTCTATTTTTTTTCAAAAATATACAATGTCCTATATGGAATAAATTCTGCACCTGCGAGTCTTGATGGTGAAAGACTAATATGCAATAAAGGCAATTTATGTAATGAAAGTATAACGATAAAGTATTCAGAATTAGATTTTGTAAATTATGAAAAAAGTCAAACTATCACAAGGAAAAATGTTTTTGTTACTGGAGCTTCCTTATTAGAAGATGAGACTTTTTATAATGCTAAGGAGCTTAGGAGTTTTCTTGATAAATTGCTCAATACAGACAATATATTTATTAAAGAACATACCAGGGCAAAGTATTTTGAAAAAACAAAATATGATTTTCTTTATAAGAAAAGAAAGGAGATTTTTCTCAATAACTCCATAAATATTGAGTTATTTAAATTTGTTGAATGCAATATTTTTTCGTTTAACTCGTCAGCAATAAAAAAGATGGCAATTAGAGATAAAGGTAATAATAGTTTTGCACTTCTAGGTTTGGCATTTTCTATAACTGACCCAGAAATATTTGATCCAAAAAATTTTCTTCATTTAGAAGAGCCCTTAAATAACTTAAAAACTCCAAAGAACATTGATGATTTCTTATTTTCGATCAAAAATTGATAATATAAAACTTTAAAAGGTATGTGTGGATTCGTATTTAAACTAAATTTCGGCTCTGGAGACTTTAATAAGAATAAGTTCGAACAGGCTATGGATTTTATTCAAAGACGCGGTCCAGATTATTCAGGTTTTAAATTTTTTGAAAAACACCCAAACTTTAACTTTTGTTCTCTTGGGCATAAAAGGTTATCGATAATTGATATTAATGAGAGCTCAAATCAACCACTTCAATATAATGGCCTTCATATAATATTTAATGGAGAAATTTATAATTACCTTGAATTAAAAAATAAATTGAAAGGCAAAGGTTATTTTTTTCAGAGCACTGGTGATACTGAAGTTCTTTTAAAACTTTTCTATGAATATAAAGAAAAATGTTTAGATTATCTTGATGGAATGTTTTCTTTTTTAATTTTTAATGAGGCCACTGGAGATGTTTTTTTTGCAAGAGATTCATACGGAGAGAAACCTCTTTACTTTGCATTTGATAATGATTGCCTTAGTGTGTCCTCAGATATTGACTCAATAAGGGTCATGAGCAACAAAGATTCTTTGAGTTTAAACAATAGCTTTATTTTGAATTATTTATCCTTAGGCTATCAGATAAACTCTTTAAGCACTCCATATAACGAGATTAAGAAAGTAGAACCTTCTTCTTACTTTTTTTTTAATTGTAAAGAAAAAAAGCTTTCAAAAAATTCCTATGATTATTCTGCAATAGATGGAAAAAATATATCTAACAGATTAGATTATTTAGATGTTTTAGATGAGATCATGAATTCTTCTGTTGAAACCAGGTTAAGATCTGATGTGCCGGTAGGAGTTTTTTTGAGTGGAGGTATTGATAGCAGCCTTATCTCCTATTATGCAAGCAGGCTATCCCCTAATATCACAGGTTTCAATATTGATTTTTCTGGACAAGGATTTAGTGAAACAGATTTTGCAAGAAAGATATCAAGACATCTTGAAATCGATTTTAAGTCTTACACACCAAATGAGACAGACTATCAGCATACAGCGAGAGAAATTCCCTTGATTCTAGATGAGCCAATATCTGATGTTTCGATCCTCCCTCAAACAATAATTTCCAATTTTTTGAAGCAACATGTCAAGGTTGTTTTGAGTGGAGATGGGGCAGATGAAATTTTTGGAGGGTATGAATTTTTTAATTCAAGCATTTGGAATAAATACTACATTGGAAATTTTGGAAAAAGAATCTCTAAAACAATTCAAGACTCCCTTTTACATAAATTCCCGCGCATAAAATTTAGCTCAAAAGCCCATATTTTCTTAGCGCTTTTAAGAAATGAAAGCAGCATAAAAAACTCCCTATATTGGAATTCAATAACTCCAAAACTTTTACATGATTTTATAAATTGTAATCAAGACTTTTTTTCTGAAGAAGAGGAATCTATTGAGGATCTATTATGTTTTTATCAAAGAAACTACCTATCAAACAATATTTTAAAAAAAGTAGACAGGGCGACAATGTTTCACTCTATTGAGTCTAGGGCGCCTTTTTTATCAAGAGGGATTAGCAGTTTTGCAAAATCTATTAATTCTAAATTTCTAATTAGTAAATCTGAAAATAAGATAATTTTAAAGCAGCTAGCTTATTCCAAAATCCCGCAAAGTTTATTTACTCCTCAAAAGAATGGATTTGTTCCTTCTGTTCAGCATATTATCAATAATCCGCTTAGAACATGGACAAATGATGGACTTGAGATTTTTAGAGAGAAAATAATAAGTTTATTTGGACGTGATTTTTATGTTGAATATTTAGAACTAGGAAATAAATCTAATCACAGAGATGCATACAGAAGATGGGCTTTTTCGGTCTTAGGTCATTGGCTTTATGAAAGAAACTAAGAATATTAGAAAAACATTATCGGTTTTGATTAGTGTATACAATGATGAAGAATATATTTATGGAGCCTTATCTAGTATCTTCAATCAAGATAGGCCACCAGATGAGATAGTGATTGTTGATGATTGCTCTACAGACAATTCCCTTGCAGAAATTAATAAATTCATTATTTTCGTTAAGCCTTTTAATTTAAAAATCAAGTTAGTAAAAAATCCTGAGAACCAGGGCTTAACAAAATCTTTAAATATAGGGTTAAAACATATCACCTCAGATTATATTGCAAGGCAAGATGCAGATGATATATCGCTGCCAAATCGTTTTTCAATCTTTTTTGAATTTCTAGAACATAATAACAATCTTCAATTCTATTCAACACCTTATCTAAATTATGATACTAATGGTCTAGTTAGAAGGCCAAGAGCACTAAGGAGAATGGGTTTTGATAAAGAAATGTTGAATTATCATAACCCCTTATGCCATGGAACTCTTATTATTAAATCGTCAATATTGAAAGAATATCTTTATAACGAAAAATACACATTTTCACAAGATTATGAGCTGTATAGGAGATTGATATCAAATGGCTATTTAATAAGTTATGATTATGTTTTTACATATTTTGATAGAGATCATGAAAAAAGAATTTCTAGAAAAAAATCTAAAGAACAAACAAACGACTTTAATAGAATTCAAGGTCAAAAGATAAAAATTGGATCCAAATTAAGCTCTTTAATTTTTTTATATCTTGATATTCTTTTTCTTATCAAAAAGATATTTAAGCTTAAATAATAGCTATGGAAGTCAGATTAAAATACTCATTTTTATTATTAATTACTTATTTAATTCTTCCTAGAATAGATCTTTTCTCTTATGGTCAAGGGCATGTAAGAATTGGAGATATCTTAGTTCTCCTTGTATTTCTATTATTAATTACTAATATCAAATTATTGACAGATTTGATTAAATTTTATCTAAATCCTTATTTGTTTTTTTTTCTTCTTATAGGGGTGTCATCTTACTTACTTTCTCTTTTCTTTTTTGAGCCGAGCGAAAATCCCTACAGTGCACAATTAAGTTTAACTTATTTGATAAGAATGCTTGAATTCTTATTATTTTATTTTGTTGCTAAAGAAACTAACATTAGAGAAAAAACAGTTAAAAGATTAATCCTTTTGATTATCTCTTACCAACTAATATTTGCTTTCTTGCAATATTATGCCATTTTGCCAGTATTCAGAGCTACAGAGGGAGCTATTATTGGTGAAGGCTGGCTGGCTGGAAGTACTGGCGGAACCTGGGAACTCGTTTGGGTAGTAGCAATAAGTGCAATTTATTTGCTAAGAAATTATATTAATGATAAGAAATACTTAATTTATTTTTCTCTAGTTTCATTGATATTTTATTTCCTAGTTTTTTCAGGTCAAAAAGCAGTAGTAGTTACATTCATAATTGCAAACTTATTATTGCTTGCCTCGATATTGAAAAGCACAGTTCAAAAATTTGTAATGACATTGATAATTTTATTTTTTGTAATTATGGGTATATTGTTATATCTAGATATTCTTCAGCTCTTTTATTACAAAATTGAATCATATCTTAATCGATTTATAGAATTTCACGAATATTTAAATCGTAATGGATTTATACCGATAGGTAAATTTGACGAATTTGAGGATACCAACCTAAGAAGCGCAAGGAGTTGGTTGATGAGAGAAGAAAAATGGGCGTTTTTTATATTGGTCTTTAGAGAATTTATACCAACTAGTTTATTTTTTGGGATCGGGCCTGGTGCTTCTGGAGCCTCCTTAGATGGAGGCATTTTAAGATTGGCAATTGAGTATGGTGTATTCGGCTTTTCTGCCTTTCTATTTTATCTTTTCAAGATTAGTAAGAATAATTTAATTATATTGGTTGTTTTCTTACTATCTTTATTATTTCTTGATAGCTATTTAGCTTATGTTTATAGTCCATTTTTCTTCACAATTTTGGGATTATCATGCAGAAAAAGAAAAAAATAATGATCCTAACAGACTCCTTATTAGTTGATGGCGGGGCAACAAATGTTGCAATTAAGCACGCTATAGATTTTTCTAAAAAACATAATGTATTTTATTGCTATCTATTAAATAAGGATAACTCAAGCAAATATCCTTTTTCAAGATATCGATTAAATCTGAAGATCCCCTTATTCAATTCAAATTTTTTTAGTTATTTGTTTGGAATAATTAACCCTATTTCTTTTTTATCTCTTTCATATTTTTTGATATTCAAGCAAAGAGGGTTTAATGAAATCCATATACATACTTGGGTAAAAGGCCTATCTCCTATTATAATTCTTCCAGCAGTTTTTTTTTCTAGGGCAAAGTTAATCTTATTCAATCATGATTACTTTCAAACTTGTCCAAATGGAGTGCTATTTGATTTTTCAAGTAATGAAATTTGCAATATTAAATCTCCATCAGTGTCATGCTTAACTAAACAATGCACTAAACTTAACATGCTATTCAAAGTGTTTATTTTTCTTAGATTTATTATTTTCAAATCTTGTTATTTCCTCTTATCAAAATATTACTCTGAAAGGCTTAGTAATATATATGTTTCGGATGAGTCAAGAAAAATCATTTGTACTCGGGAATCAAGAGGTAAAACTCAAAATGTTGTTTTGGATAATAGAGTTAAAAAAAATTCTCGCAGGGTTGTGATTGAAAATAACAAAATAATGGCCTACATAGGGAGGCTATCAATAGAAAAGGGAACGCTATTCCTTTCACGATTTGCAGCAAAATACCGCAAAGAGATCTTTTTTATAGGAAAGGGTAAAGATATTTTAATTAATAAGTATGCGCTAAATGAAGGTTGGAAAGATGATTCTGAGTTAAAAAAATTCTATACTAAACTGCGATATATAATCATACCAGGACAAATCATGGAGACAGATGGGCTGGTTATTAAAGAGGCTGGAGTTCTGGGTATCCCTTGCATAATTTCTTCAAGACATATTAAAGCAAATGAAGTAAAAGATAACAATTTAGGAATCTTATTTACAGATGAGACCTCTTTAATGAGCGCACTAAGTCTTGCAAATCAAACTGAAGTGGCCAAATCTCAATCGATTAACTGTTATAAGTACTACAACTCAAAATATGCATATTAATTCTGAAAGAAATATCCAAACAAAGGTTTTGATAATGTTGGCTACTTTTAATGGAGAAAAATGGATTAAACAGCAACTTATTAGTTTGTTTAGTCAAAAAGAAGTAGATATTAAAATAGCTATATTAGACAATGGATCCAATGACAATACTTTACAAATAATTCAAGAATTTAAAGAAATATTCCCTAAAAAAGTTATGTTTTATGGTGTGAACAAAGATTGCAAATCTGCATCAGCTAATTTTTTTAGTCTTGTACGGAAAATAGAAAATATCGATTCTTTCGACTATTTTGCATTCTGTGACCAAGATGATATTTGGTTAACTGATAAACTTAAGCTACAAATTCAATCTATTAATAAGAAGAAAGTAGATGCAATCTCTTGCAATGTAATTCCATTTTATGGCAATGGCAAAAACCATAATATAAAGTTTGTTGAGACAAAATTACCAAAAAATGGAAACGAGCTTTTTGATTCACCATCTCAAGGCTGTACTTTCGTTTTTAATAAAAAAATAATGAAGGCTTTTGCAAGATATGTTAATGAAAATTATGAGAAGTTAATATCAGAAATATATTTTCATGATTGGTTGTTATATTCTTTTTCTATAAATAATAAATATTCTTGGGCTCATCAGAAAGAAGCGCTGGTCTTATATAGGCAGCATGATTCAAACGTATTTGGGTATAATAATGGATCAATAAGAACTATTTTAAAAAGAGTTAGGTTTGTGAATTCTGGCAAATATTGGTCACAAATATTATTTAATTACAGTTTTTTTTCTAAAGACTTTAAACAGTCAAGATTTTCAATTTTTTTAATTTGTGCTCGATTTTTAATTAAATCTAATAAAAACGTAGTCTTAAGGTTACTAATATTTCTTATCTTCATTAGACATCTTTTTTTTCTATAAAAATGTTAGAGAATAAAAGTATTTTGATAACCGGATCATCTGGCTTTGCTGGTACCTTAACTAAGGAAGTCTTAAAGAATGAGCAAGCCAGAATATCTTGTATGATCAGAGATGAAACTAATGAGAAAAGTGCTGATTTTTTTTTCCCAGATTTAACTGATGTAAATTTTCCTGAAAAACTGAGAATTAAGGATATTAGGTTTTCTGCAATTTTTCATCTTGCTGAAATTGTTTCACATAAAAACATTCTTAGTGACAGAGAGGTAGATATAGTGATTAACAATCATATTTTTTTCATAAAATTGGCGGCTAAAAACTCTAACTGTGTAGTTTATCCATTAACTGCAACTATGTTAGATAACGATAATTCTTGTGAAAAAAGGCAATATTGTCAGATTAAGAAAAGAGTCTCTTCATTTTTTATAGGTAAGAAAAAATACAAAGAAGTTTATTTTCCCGTGATACATCCTTTTATAGACTCTAATGGGAATTTGAAAAAATTTATAAATTTTCAAGGGAGAATTCCTTTTTTTAACCTATTTTCTGACTTTGATAATGTAAAAATGCCATACATGGATAAAAGGAAATTTTCTCAGTTTGTGGTTGATACAGTTTCTAGTGGTGTGGTCTCTCAGGGTTGTTGGTATAAAAAAGAAAGTTCAGTGGCTAGTTTATGTCATAAAAATAATCGAAAAAATCTTTACTTTTTGTCGAAATTTCTTAAACTCATTATTTCTTTTTTGCTTCCTCAAAGTGTTATCATCAGAGGTCGAAAAAAGTGTTAACTAGAGTTCTTGACTTATTTCTACTCGCCTTATTATCATTTCTGATAATCTTTATTCTATTGATTGTAATTCCTTTGAAGTTATTTTTTGATGGTTTTCCAATATTTTATATATCCTTTCGGGTTGGAAAAAATAAGAGGTTAATTAAAGTGTATAAATTTAGAACTATGATAAATAATCAAGATTTTATTAGGAAAGAAGTCAGCAAATATACCTTTAAAGGTTATGAATCAATACCTCTGGATTCCACTATTTATACAAACATGGGGAGATTCTTCGAAAAATTTCAAATTGTTGAATTTCCACAATTAATTAATATTCTTAAAGGCGAAATGTCGTTCGTAGGATACAGGCCGCTTCCATCTGATTATGTTAAAAAGCAAGAAAAAGATTTTGTTGAGCAAATTTTCACCACAAAATATAGTCGAATTCCAGGCTTAACTGGATTTACTCAGCTTATTGGTAAAGAGAATCTTGAGTCTGAAAAGAGATTGGAGATTGAGTCTCTTGAAACAGACTTTTATCAAAATAGCCCAAATTTGAAAATTCTAATTTGTTATTTTTTAATGATTTATGGAACTATTACTCTAGTAGTCACTGGAAAAACATCTAATACTGTTCTTAAATACATTCACAAAATCATAAAACTTCAAAAGGTTAAGTGATCAAGGAGAATGACGAACATATCAAATGGATGAGCCTTGCACTAAATCAGGCAGAAAAATCCCAAGATATGGACGAGGTGCCAGTTGGAGCAATAGTTGTATTAAATCATTCAATTATTGGTTCAGGTTATAATCAGCCTGTTTCTGGAAATGATCCAACATCTCATGCCGAAATAAATGCGATTAGGTCTGCCACTCAGAATATTGAGAATTATCGGATGCCAGATGCATCAATATATGTAACACTTGAGCCTTGTGCAATGTGTTATGGCGCAATCATTCAAGCAAGAATAAGCAATATTTTTTTTGGAGCGTTTGACAAAAAAACAGGAGTTTGTGGAACCTGTGCAGACTTAAGTGAGTCAAAATGTTTTAATCATAAACCAAAAATTACGGGCGGTATTCTTGAAGATGAATGCTCTAAGATTTTAAGAGATTTTTTTAAAAAAAGGAGGGTTATACGGTATACATCCCACCATTAACATGAAGAGTTTGAGCAGTGATATAAGACCCAGAGTCACCTGCTAGAAATAAAACGGAATCTGCTATTTCATCAACCGTTCCAAGTCTTCCAAGAGGTATTTGATTAGCTAAAAATTCTTTTTGCTCCTCTGGCAAGGCGTCTGTCATGTCAGTTTTAATAAAACCTGGAGCAACTGCATTTACAGTAATACCTCTTGGACCAACTTCTCTTGCAAGAGATTTTGTGAAACCCATAATTCCTGCTTTTGCAGCGGAATAATTAGTTTGACCTGCATTACCCATTGCCCCAACTACAGATGCTATTGAAATAATTCTTCCACTTTTTTTCTTCATCATACCTCTTAATACTGCTTTAGACATTTTGTAGACTGATGCTAAATTAGTGTTCATAATGTCATCCCACTCATCGTCTTTCATTCTCATTAACAAGTTATCTCTGGTGATTCCAGCGTTATTTACTAAGATATCGACAGATCCGAATTCATCAGAGATGGATTTCATGAGATTTTCAATCTGGTTATTTTCAGTCACATTTAGGGCAAATCCCTTACCAGAGATGTTATTTTCTTGGAATGTTTTGGATATAGCATCGGCACCCGATAC
>Ga0181590_10001612_pt1 | contig 19098 bp, 30 predicted proteins | sample 071ome_34_FD_132446 | JGI IMG/M metagenome (GOLD analysis project Ga0181590, IMG submission 132446) | Coastal salt marsh microbial communities from the Groves Creek Marsh, Skidaway Island, Georgia - 071411BT metaG (megahit assembly) | ecosystem: Environmental > Aquatic > Marine > Intertidal...
AAATTTTCTGCGGAATAATAGAGTTTCCCTTATATATACTATACTACTGATAAAAGGGGAACTCTATGAATTACCAAAGAATATACGACCAACTTATAGAAAAACGTCAAAGGATCGCTCCTGAAGGATATAGCGAAAATCACCATATAATACCTAAATGTATGGGAGGGTTAGATGATAAGTCAAACCTAGTTCGCCTAACTGCGAGAGAACATTATATCGCACACAAATTGCTCTTCAAGATACACGGAACAACTAAACTTGCGCATGCATGGTTTAGTATGCTTAGAACCAGTAAAAATCAACAGCGTATCATAACCTCAAAAATGTATGAAGAGGTTTCTAGTATTAGGAGTAAGATTTTAAGCGAAGAAATGAAAGGAGAAGGTAACAACTTCTATGGAAGAACCCATAGCGAAGAAACAAAACGCAAAATAAGCGAAGCGAACTCTGGAAGATTAAAAAGCGATGAAGAAATATCTAATTGGGTAGAAAAGGTCGCATCAAAACCTAAGAGTAACGAACATAGAGCTAAAATTGGTCGTAAAGGTATGGTTATGCTTCAGAACAAGAATACTATGGAAATAGTAAGGGTCGATAAATCTGAGGCTTTAAAAATGGGGGATGAGTGGGTTAATCCACGCAAACTCAAACCTGAACAAAAATTCAAATGCGACCACTGTGAAGTTGTAACGACTAAATCTAACTTGAGTAGGTGGCACAATGACAAATGTAAACATAGACCCATTTGAATCTTTGGACGATAAGGTATATATAGAATACCTAGAAAGGGCTGAAATGTATAAAGAAAAAGGTTTACTTTTGGATAAAAATACGGTACAATTAGCTCGTGAACTTTATATAGAGGATAAATTGAATGAAAGTAAAAACGATTAAATCGGTGGGTCGATTACCTGTATATGACCTTACAGTAAACCAAAAAGAGTACGATAAGCAACAATATGTGCTAGAAAATGGTGTGGTAACTCACAACACTGGTGTGTATTATTCCGCAGATAATATCTGGATCATCGGGAGGAGACAAAACAAAACAGGAACAGAGGTAACTGGATATGATTTCGTCATTAATATCGAGAAGTCTAGGTTTGTTAAAGAAAAGTCTCAAATACCTATTCGTGTTTCTTGGGAAGGTGGTATTGAATCTTATAGTGGTCTGTTGGATGTTGCTCTTGCTACTGGTCATGTTATTAAACCTTCTAATGGATGGTATCAACGTGTTGATAAAGAAACTGGAGAAATGGTCGGATCAAAGTTAAGAGAGAAAGATACTATGGATCCTAAATTTTGGGAATCTATATTTGAAGAGACGGACTTTAAAACTCAAGTAGAGAAAATATACAGCGTAGAGAGAGGTAGTTCTATGGAAGTTTTCGAGGTAGAAGAAAATGCTGACGACTGATGAACATTCGATTGACATAGACCGCGCAATAGAAAATGAACACTATGTTGTTCATCCTTCTCCGAGAGGAGAACAAGAATTTGACATTACGATCTATTATGACGAATATTCTCCTACAGTAATTTATTTTTATAATATAGTTATAAACGGGAAAACGAAAGAGATAATGTTCGACTTTGAAATTATATCAAGTCCAATCCTTGGATTGTCGAAGGAGAACGATCCGAATATTCGTAGACTCGCCAGTCTAGTTCTGCAAGATTTTATTTTCAAAAGTGCTCAACAAGGTAATGTTACTTTTATTGATATGCCGCAGTAAGAAGGATATATGACAAATATACAAGATGTGATTTTGAGAGGATTCTTCACTAATGAAGAATTCATGAGAAAAGTTGTTCCTTTTATTGATGTTGGTTATTTCACCGGAGCGCATAAAGAGTTGTTTAAAATCTTTGTGAGATATGTCACAAAGTATAATAAATCTCCAACTCCAGAAACTTTTAAAGTTTTGCTCAACGACACTACTCTACAAGAGGAAATTAATAAAGAAGCATACGAACTTTTACCGACTCTGTTTCAGAAACCAGATTCTGATTTATCTTGGATGATGGATGAAACAGAAAAGTGGTGTCAAGATCGTGCTCTATTTAATGCCGTCATGGAAAGTATTTCGATCATTGACGGCAAACACCCAACTCTTGCTAAAGATGCTCTTCCGGATATTTTATCAAAAGCACTGTCCGTTACGTTTGACAGTAATATCGGGCATGATTACTTGGAGAATGTAGAATCTAGATATGATTTCTATCATAGAGTTGAAGAGAGGATTCCGTTTGACCTTGATCTATTTAATCAAATAACAAAAAATGGATTGCCGAGAAAGTCATTGAATATTATCCTGGCAGGTTGCGTGCACCCTTCCACTAAGGTCAGGGTGCGGTTCAGAAAGAAAAGTTGATTATTTCTTATTGTGGAATTTATAGGGAGAACCGAAGACGTATCCTTGTTCTATGAATGATTCTATGTCTTCAGGTTTAACTCTTTTGAAAGTGGTATCGCCTGGTTTAAACATACAGCGTTTACCCTTATGGGATTTACCTCCAAGCGAGGCATATTTTGCCCTGTGCTCAGGGTTGTGGATACCTTGACCATTTTGATATTGAACCTTTCCGCCGACCTTTCCTCCCATAGAGAAGTACTCTCTACGTCTCTCAGGGTCGAATATAGCGGAACCTTTTTCCATTTGAGTTTTCGCTGCTTTTCTACCGCGTTTGGAATTTAATTCTTTATCGATACGGTATTCTTCGGAAAATATCCCAATACCGTTATCTCGACAAAATTCCCCGATAACTCTACGCTGGGATACCGATAGGTTTGCACCCAACATATTCATGGATCTTAAGTCATTAGGATTTCTATAGATACGCCATAGAAGATAATGTGCTATAGTATGTTCGCGAGGGGTTAGATATGTGAAATTTTCGGGTTCTTCAGAACCACCAGAATGCTTAGGGATTATATGGTGAGCGTGTAACCCTGAACCATAACCGTAAGACTCTTTGAGGGATTTACGCGATTCGCATAGAGTTTTATAAATAAGTTTGCTGTCCATTTACTTTCTCCTTGAATTATAGTATAATTGTAGTATAATAATGGATAGAATGGTTGGGGTTGTGGCGACCCGCGAACCATACTTTTATTTATATAATTGGAGTTTTCTATGAGTTGGTACGAGAAAGAAATTAGTATTGCAGAGATACAAACTTTACTCGGAAATGGATATGAAGTTGAAGTTGATTCACCCGATGGGTACGTTCCTGTCAACTACTTCATTAACAAAGGGGAATACGACGAATATGTCCTAGAGTTGGACGACACTAATTATGACCCTGTGATATGTAACGAAGACCATCTGTTCGAAACTGATATTGGATGGGTTTCCGCAAAAGAACTCACCAAAGTTGAAGAAGTTAATATCCTGACTAAAGATGGATATAAGAAAGGTCGTGTTTCCTTTACTGGAAACAGAACTCCGATAGTAGACATCAACGTTCAACATGAGAATCACCGCTATTACACAAATGGTGTTTCTTCTCATAATACAGGTGTGGGTAAAAGTTTATTCATGTGTCACATGGCGGGTAATGTTCTTGCCCAAGGTAAAAACTGTTTGTATCTAACAATGGAGATGGCCGAGGAAAGGATCGCAGAAAGAATTGACGCAAACTTGTTAGATATTCCCATTGATCAAATACAAAATCTTTCCAAGAAAATATTCTCTGATAAAGTTTCTAAAATATCCAAGAGCACTTCTGGTAAACTCATCATCAAAGAATATCCAACTGGTCAGGCACATAGTGGGCATTTTAGAGCATTGCTTAATGAATTAAAACTGAAAAAGAAATTTGTTCCCGACATTGTTTTTATAGACTATTTGAATATATGTGCGTCCTCTAGAGTTAAAGGTATGGGTGGTGCTATTAATTCTTACTCTTATGTCAAAGCAATCGCAGAGGAACTCAGAGGTCTGTCTGTTGAGTTTAATATCCCCGTTGTTTCTGCTACACAAACAACAAGATCTGGTTTCTCGAATAGCGACCCAGGTTTGGAGGATACCTCTGAATCCTTTGGATTACCTGCAACAGCAGATTTTATGTTTGCTGTCATATCTAATGATGAATTATCTAAGGTAAATCAACTGATGATAAAACAACTGAAGAATAGATACAGCGATTTAAATAGTAATAAGAGATTTGTTATAGGTATCGATCGCTCTAAGATGAAACTATATGATGTATTGCAAGATAAAGCAACGGAATTGGTTGACGATTCTCCTGTCTTTGATCAATCTAATACTGGTAAAAGGATAAAAACAGAGGGGTTCGTGATGTGAGTGGATTTCAACATACAATACTGGCGACATTTTGCATATATGTTGCCTATTCAATGGGATTTTTCTTTGGTTCTAGATATAGCATTAGAACAGTTTTTACAATATTAGTTCAGATGGGTATTATATCTGACTTTGATATAAAAGATATGGATGATGAAGATGAAGATTAGACTAGTGAGTTATTCCAAATCGGATATATCACACGGGTTGATTTCCAACAATCAAGCAGATAAAGACATAGAGAATTTAGTTGCATATTGTGCCCGTGTGAGTAATCCATCTAATCAAAACAATACCGAAACAAATGCAAGACTTCTGAAATATTTGATGAAGAATGCGCATTTTAGTCCATTCGAAATGGTTTCTGTATGTTTAGAAATAGAAACCACACGAGATATTGCTAGACAAATATTGAGGCACAGATCTTTCTCGTTTCAAGAGTTTAGTCAGAGATATGCGAATCCAGCAGAGTTCGGTGATCAGTTTGTGATACGTGAAGCCAGACTTCAAGATGATAAGAATCGTCAAAACTCTGTGGATACAGATAATGAAGAACTAAAGGAACAATGGCAAGACTGGCAATCTCGTGTTATTTCAGAAGCTAAACAAGCATATGAATGGGCTATCGAAAATGGTATTGCCAAAGAACAAGCAAGATGTGTATTGCCAGAAGGGAATACAAAAAGCAGATTATATATGAATGGAACATTAAGAAGTTGGATCCATTATATACAATTGAGAAGGGAGAATGGCACACAGAAAGAGCATATGGCAATTGCTAGAGAATGTGCTAAAGTTATTTCAAAAATATATGGACCAATCGGAGAATATAAATGAAAGAATTTAAAGGTGAAGTTGTTACTGTTGTTACAGTTATGGGTGAGATTGTTGGAAGAGTCAAAAACGTCACGGGAGATTATGTCAGTCTGAAAAACCCTAGACTGTTCATGAGAACAAATGATGGCGTTGGATTTGCTCCAGGTATTTGCGTTTCAGGAGAGAGTAATCCTAGTGAGGCGATGATCAGTATGAGCACAGTTGTCACTATCTGTAAAACTAATGATGAAATAGCGAAAGGATGGATTGAACAAACTTCTGGTCTTATTGTATGATAAAAATTGCCATTGTTGATACTCTAGGTTTATGCTATGACGGTTCTACTCTGAATAAGAGAGGACTTGGTGGTTCTGAGTCTGCTGTTATTCTAGTGTCACGAGAACTTGCATCGTTGGGGTTTGATGTCACTGTATTTAATGATTGTTACAGCGATGATTCGAAACCAGGAGAATACAATGGTGTTTTGTTTGAACCTCTGTACAATATAGTAAACTATGATTCATTTGATATTTTTATCGGATCTCGCTCAGTTGTATCTTTCGCTCCTGATGAATTTAAACAAAGGTTTAAGTGGGCAGAAGGTTTACCGAATCTAGAAAAAGTTTCTCAAGCATCCAAGCATAAAATATTGTGGATGCACGACACGTTCTGTGACGGTGATGATTTAATTGAGGATTTTATATTAGAAGGAAGAATCAATGAAATCTTTACTCTGTCGGATTGGCACACTTCATATGTGACGAACTGCGATCATGGCAAACGCAGAAATTATGACGTGCTGAAAGATCATATATTTCAGACTCGAAATGGTATCACAGTTTACCATGATTGGGTTGATGTATCTAAGAAAGATCCGAATCTATTTGTCTACAATGCTTCATTAACAAAAGGAATGATGCCTCTTGTTCTTAGAGTCTGGCCGATAGTGAAGCAAAATATTCCAGAAGCAAAACTAAAAGTGATCGGTGGTTTCTACAGGTTCAGGAGTGATCATGGACCAGACCAGCAAGAGCAAGATTGGCGTGCTATGGTAGACGATCCAATTCATGCTGAGAGAGACATAGAGTTTACTGGAATTATATCTCAAAAAGAAATTGCTGATATAATGTGTGATGCATCTTATATGATATATCCTGCTGCCTTCCCAGAAACTTTTGGTATTTCTACTCTAGAGGCACTCGCATATAACACACCGTTGATAACCTGTAATTTTGGTGCACTTGAAGAAACAGCGATTGATATTGCTTGTTGGAAAATAAATTATCCTGTTGAGAAAAATTGGTCATTGCCTTGGTTGAATGAGGAAGATCAAATTCAAGCATTTGCTCGACTCACCATAGAAGCATACCATAACAAATACTTACACCAACAAAAAATGTATGCGTGTAATCAAATTAAACACATATGTTCATGGAGTAGTGTTGCTCTACAATGGAAACAACATTTCTATCGTGTTCTTGGCGAGTTCCTACCGATCAGTCAGTACAGGAAAGTTTCGCATATCAATTCAAGAGTTAGGAAAGTCTTTGGTCGCAGGTTCACAAACAAGGAAGAAGAATATATTTCTAAAAGGAAAGAAAGAAAGATATGTGTCGTCACTCCGGTTTTTAATTCTGAAGAATATATTTCAAATTGTATTAGATCTGTAGCATCGCAAGATTATGATAATTATGAGATGTATATAATAAACGATGCATCAACAGACAAAACTTTAGAAGTCATAGAAAATACAATAAGAAATTTGGCAAAGGATATACAAGGCAGGTTCATTGTTGTAGATAATAAAGAGAATGTTGGTGCTGTTTGTAATCAAATTACGACTATCAGAAAATTCAACTCTGACTCTATTGTTATGCTATTGGATGGTGATGATTGGTTGGTCAACAATCCGAACATATTTCACATGTACAATGCATTGTATTATAACGGAGCACAGTACACTTATGGTAGTTGCTGGTCATTAGCAGATAATATTCCGTTGATAGCACAACCATATCCCCCAGAGATAAAAGAGAAAAGAGCATACAGAGATTATAAATTTAATTGGAACTTCCCGTATCCACATTTAAGAACTTTTGTTGCAGGACTATTGAGTAAATTAGATGATTCATTATTCAAAGACGAAAACGGTGAATGGTATCGTGCAGGTGGAGATGTCGCGACCTTTTACAACATCATTGAGCAAGCAGATCCAAAAGCTGTTGTTTATGTGCCAGATATCGTTTATAATTATAATGATCTTAACCCGATAAATGATTATAAAGTAAATGGGATTGAACAGAATGATAATGCTGCTAAAATTATATCCCATCAAACTCCTGAAAAATTTGAGATAGAGGAGAAACAGGTGTTAACAAATATTGAAGAAAAAAAGAAAAAGATTCTGATTGGAATCCCAACAGCGAAATATATTGAACCTGAAACTTTCAAGTCAATATACGATTTGTACATACCCTCAGATTATGAGGTTGATTTTCAGTTCTTTTACGGGTATAATATTGATCAGATAAGAAATTTAATTGCTAGTTGGATCACTAATGGTCCATATGATTATTTGTTTTCTGTTGATTCAGATATTATATTTCCGAAGGATACTCTCTGTAAGTTGTTAATGCATGATAAAGATGTAGTGACTGGAATATATCGACAAAGACTACCCGAACAAATAGTAGAATTATATGATAAGAATTATGCCAATCTGCCCTACCAAGAAGTCGAAGGTAAAGACCTTGTTGAAATTGGTGGTTGTGGTTTTGGTTGTGTTCTTATAAAGAAACAGGTTATGCAAAAAATCGGATATCCTCAATTCGAATATCACAGTGCAATATCTCATAATGATACTATCAGTGAAGATGTAGATTTTTGTAGAAAAGCAAGGCAGAATGGATTTAGTATTTGGTGTGATGCAACTATACTATGCGGACATAAAGGTGCGAATGTCTACAATGTAGAACCGTCAGATAAAAAAAAAGTAGAGAAGAAGGGTAAATATTTTGAACGACTCAATGGTCTTGCGAACCAACCTTCTATATCGAGAGAGCAATTAACTTTTTTAAATGATTTCTCAAATCACTGTTCAGATTTTAAAATAATATATGACATTGGTGCATGTACTCTAAACTGGACAAAGGCAGCAAAAGCATTTTGGCCATCTGCTAGATTTTTTGTATTTGATGGTATGGATTATCTTAAAGAGATTTATGAACATAACGATCTTCAACATCATTGTGGTGTGTTGAGCGATAAAGATGGTAGACTCGTCAATTTCTATCAGAACCCAGAGAACCCTTCGGGTAATTCATATTACAGAGAGAATATAGCATTCAGTACAAATGTTGATAAATTATATCCTCTTGATAGTGCTGTGATGAAAGAGTGTATGACATTAGACTCAGTGATAAAAAAATATAATTTCCCAAGACCTCATCTTATGAAAATAACTGTGCAGGGTTCAGAATTAGATGTTCTAAAGGGTGCTTCAGAAACACTACTTGATTGTGATCATATCATTGTAAGATTGCAGCATAAAGAATTTAACTCTGGCGGATCCATGGCTTGGCATGTAATAGATTATCTAGAGAAACTGGGTTTTAAGAATAATGGTGCTTTTGTCGGCGATCAATTATCACTATGCGGTGATTATTATTTCAGGAGATATAGAGATTGATTGCTCCTGATCTAAAGAATAAAAGAGTTGCTGTTGTTGGTAATGCTCAATCTATCATGGATTACAATTTCGGAGAAGAAATAGATTCTCATGATTTTGTTATTCGTATAAACAGAGCAATGAATCATTTTGATGTAAACGAAAAATATGATGCACATGTTGGTAAAAGAACTGATATGTGGTGCGTTTGGAATATTGATGAATATGAATCGTGTAATCTGGACGCAGAATATATCATACAAATGGCATCTTGGCATGGTTGTAGAACAAGAACTGACATACTCTTTTATTCGATCCCTGAGATATTTGATTTGATAAAGAGATCTGGAATTGACAACCCGTCAACTGGAATGATGTTATTGGATTGGTTGAGTCTTGGCGGTGTTACTTCAGTTGACATATACGGTTTCGATTGGAAAGAAACTCCGACATGGACTGATGTGAATAGAGAGATAGATGTAAGAATAAATCATGATTTTGAAGCAGAGAAAAAATACTGTAGAGATATTTTTATTAATAAACATGGATATGTTTTTAAGGGCAACATATGATCTTATTAGAAGAATTGTATAACAAATATAAATCTGACAAAGGTTCCAGTGTAGATGGAGCACACAACTATTATAGAGTTTATGAACCTATCTTTGAGAAGTATAGGCATGAAGAGATTAATTTATTAGAGATTGGGATTTTTAGAGCGAATAGTTTTAGAGCGCATGTAGAATATTTCACAAAAGCAAAAATATATGGATTGGATATCTTTGACAGAATAAAATATAATGATCCTCGGTATAATGATTTAAAGAATAATAAAAATGTTACTCTTATTGAAGGAAATAGCACAAATCCTTCTTGCCTCAAAAAATTTAGCGATATCAAGTTTGATATAATTATAGATGATGGATCTCACCACCCAATGGACCAAATGCAAACTTTTAATATTTTTTGGGATTTGTTGAATCGGGGCGGTACATATTTCATCGAAGATATATGGCCGCAACATTTATTATCAGACGAAGATGTAGAAAAAGATATTTCTAAATGGAAACCATTAAATCGATATCTATTTTTGCCGGAATTTCGAGAAAAATTAAATTTTTATAAAATATTTTATGATGAAATGATAGACAAAGATGCAATTGAATGGGATCTCAGACAATTATCGAATAGACCGAATAGTTTTGTATTTCAAATAGATCATGTATAAATAGGAGATGAATGATGAGTGCAAATAAAGATATGTTTTTAACAGCAGTGCGAGATAAGCATCTGGCACAGATGAAAGCATGTAAAACTAACCTTGAAGTTTATAATAGTCCTGTTGGGATTGGTGAACACGGCGACCTCGTAACAACTGTTGAAGAAATAGTTGAGAAGTATGTTTCCTCAAAAGAAATGGTTCAGGCATGTGATGAACTTTTGAAATATACAATATATGAACAGTGAGGGATCTTTATAATGAAAGATGAAGATATAATTAAAATGCTAAGAAATAGCGAATATCTCCATGAAGATGATGATTATGTTTTTAGAGGTAGAAGTGTACGAAAAACTATGATGTGGATATTTTTAATTATGATCGTTCTCACTGTAGTCGGGAGAATTATATCATGAGCAAGGGGAGCAAGAGAAGACCTATGAATATTGGTAAAAAAACTTTTGATGATAATTGGGATAGAATTTTTGGAAACGTCAGTAAGTTTGAAATGTGGGAACACGATTGTCATATAGAAGGTCGTCATATGATCGGAAAGAATGAAGAGTGTAACTGGTGCGGTGGCACAGAAGAAGAAGAATCTTACAGAGGAGTCAAAAATGCGTAATATATTTTTAGGAGCGTTTCTTGCTCTATTTTTATTTGGTTGCGAACAAGCACAGGTGAACACAGAACCAGGACAGGAAATGGATGGCCCTGAAACAATAATGAGATATCCAGCATTCAATGAAATGTGCCAGAGAGAACCCGATTCTACATTGTGTAACGCGGAGGATCAATAATGGATGTTAAAGAAATAGCAAAAGAAATTCACAAGAAAGTCTGGGGTCTGTTCGATTATGTTGGCGACAAAAGAAATTACAACAAGATGGAAGATTGGCGATCTCATGCTTCATCAGTGAACGAGGGTAAAAGGTTTAAAGACGATTGTGATGGTTATGCACTAACCTGCTGTGAATTGTTGATAGAGGCAGGTGTTCCTCGTGAAGATGTAAAAATGATTGTTTGTCAAGTAGAGAATGGTGGATGGCATGCTGTGTGCGGTGTAGATGCAGAGGGAACCACATATATACTTGAGAATAGATATAAAAAAATGTATGATTATAGAGATAGAAAGGATTATACCTTTCATCATTTCATGAAATTTTCTGATCCTGGACAATGGCATAAAGTACAATGATAGAAGAGATATTTGATTTTGGATTTACCGCAGTAACTCAAGAAGAGTTAGATTTTGTTCAGCAAACTGTAACAAAACTGGAATCTACTTCTGCTGAAGCAGAACACATAGAACAGAAACTGAACAAACTTTATTCTGCTGTTCAACCGTTGTTGAATAATCTTAAAGCAAATCCAGAAAAAGATTACATATACTGGCCGAATAGGCAGATAAAAGTTGAAGAGTTCTCTGATTACTTGGACAAAATATACAATTCATAGGTATAATAAATCATGCAACTTCCGAAGAGTCTAAAGACTCCACTTCGTTATCCTGGCGGAAAATCTAGAGCAACAAAATTTTTATTTGAAGATTCAAATCTTCCTGATTTCATATCAGAATACATGGAACCATTCCTTGGCGGTGGTTCTTGTGCCATTGCATTTTCCCGAAAATTTCCAGATGTCCCTATATGGGTCAATGATAAGTATTATAATCTCTATGCATTCTGGATAACTCTTCAGAAAGAAGGACAACGACTCAGCGATAAATTATCTCAAGTTAAATCTGATGCTATGAAACGCGATTCCCATAAAGAACTTTTCATAGACTGTAAAAATACCATTGAGGCACAGACTGATTTGTTTGAAATTGCTTGGAGATTTTATGTTTGTAATAAATGTTCTTTCTCTGGACTCGGCGAATCTTCTGGGTTCTCTTCTCTCGCATCCATATCTAATTTTAGTGAGAGAGGTATAAAGAATCTCATAGAATATTCCTCTTTTATAAAAAATTGGAAGATAACAAATCTAGATTATGTCGATATGCTAAAACAAGTCACACCTTCTACCTTTTTATTCCTTGATCCTCCTTATGACATAAATTCTTTCTTGTATGGAAAGAATGGTGGGCATCATTCTGATTTTATGCACAATGATTTTAGGAATGAAGTTAAGAAGGCAAAATGTAATACCATGATTACTTATAACAGCAATGATAAACTCAAGTCTTGGTATGGAGATTGGAGATTGTTGGAGTGGGATTTAACATACACAATGCATTCGGGTAAATCCTACAGAAAGAATGAGGGCAGTAAGAAAGAATTATTGATTAGAAATTATACAAATATTTCTACCTTGGAAAAAGCGATGTGTGGAGATTGAAATGAATAAATGGGACATTAGCGATTATGTTAAGATCATTGACGGTGCATTAAAACCTGAAATTTGTCAACAATTGATAGAAACATTTGAGAGTAATGTAGATAGTCATAAAAAAATAGAGGAAGAGGACAGGAACAGTTTCATAGAATTAGACCTTACAAAAAATAACATCAACCAAGATTCTGATTTAGAAATCATCAAGATGATAAATTATGCAATACAATTGTATGGAACGGAAATGAACCTTGATTCATCTCAGTTGCCTGTGCATCATGCCTTTGAATCTTTTGTTATTCACAAGTATCCGAGCGATACGGGTTACTCTTCATCGGTCATTGATATTCCGGATGGTGATTTTTCTAAGAGGATACTGTCGTTCTCAATATATCTTAACACATCACCTAAAAATTCCGGCAACAGAATATTCTATATGAGAGATCCTGTGGCAATAGAACCACTACAAGGTTCTTTGGTTGTGCATCCTTCTAATTGGATGTATGTGTATGATGAACAGAAGAGCACCAAAGACAAATATATATTAAAAACTTATTTGAGTTACATATAAAATGTTAGACATAGAACAAACAGTTGAAACCAAATACGGATCTTTTATTATTGGTAAATTATCTGATGATGAAAAAACTCATGAGATAATCCTGAGCGATTGGGATAATTACATACTTCCCGTTGTTTCTGGATTAAGTGAAAAAAGATCGGTAATTCAAGCAGGTGGTTGGCAGGGAATATACGCCATTCTGTTATCAAAATATTTCAACCAAGTATACACTTTCGAGGCAGACACTAAAAATTTCAATTATCTAGTTAGAAATTGTATTGCACATAAAGTCAATAATATTTCCAAGTTTGAGTGTGCTTTAGGTTCAAGTTGCGGTAACACTTTTTTAGAATCTACTCTCACAACTGGACAACATAGAATAAATCATGATGGTTTTATTACCCATGAAGCATTTAGAGATCAACCACCAGTCTTAGTTTCGAAACCAAAAATTACCATTGACTCTCTGAGGATCTCTAATTGCGATTTAATATTATTAGATGTCGAAGGATATGAATCTTTTGTTATAACTGGAGCAATTCAAACTATAGAGAAGTGCAGACCGACTATTATTGTTGAAGAGTATTGGAAAAAATCTGATCAATTTAATAATCTAATTTCATTTCTAAATACACAATATGGATATGTTGTGGTTGGAGAGTTTCATCAAAATAAGATATTAGCAGTGGGGTAAGCATAAAACTATGGAAGATAATAGAGTAAAATGGATTACTAATATTATTGTTGTCGTTTCTGTGTTGATTATTGCTTATTTTATTTTAACAGATATGAGTCCAGGTTCAGTATATAGTTTATTTCTTTAGGAGGGATGTATGTATCAATACAAATGCAAGATAAACAGAATAATAGATGGAGACACAGTTGATGTTGACATAGATCTCGGATTCGACACTTGGATTAACAATCAGAGAGTTAGATTTATTGGAATTGATGCACCTGAAGTGAGAACAAAAGATTTAGAAGAGAAGGCAGCAGGATTGGCGGTAAAGGCATTTGTTTCTGAAATGCTACCTCTCGAATCTACACAGGTATTGTTGTCGAAAGAATATAATGCTGATAAAGGAAAGTATGGTCGAATCATTGGCGATTTTCTGGTTTGGGATGTTAAAACAGACAGTCAAAGAAAACTCACTGAAATTATGCTGCGAGAAAATTTAGTAGAACTATACGAATGAATATAAAATGGAAAGGTAAAATAGGATACGGCGACATAATCAGTCCGATTTGTTATGCGTATAATGAGTCTGTTAGGAGAAATACTGATGTTACTCTAGAATTCTTATATGAATCTGGCGAAGAAGAGAAACATAAACCGCAGGATCCAGAGACACAAAAGCAACGCATTGAATTTATAGTAGAGAATACATTTAAAGATGATGTGAAAAACAATGTGGAAATTATTACTCATTTTAATTTACCTTGGTCCCTTGATTCACCTCATACAAATTATACAGATAAACCTCTAAGTTGCCATAATTTAAGATTTACGGATAGATATCGTTATGATGCATGGGACAGTAACAGTGACTATGTTGTTGTTATGCCTTCCACAACTAACAGAGATAAACTCAGCGATTTGGGTAAAGCATGGAAAGACCCATTGGAGGGTAGATGGGATTCTGTAATTAACTCTGGTATGAATGTGAAAATAGTTGATTACACTACACCAATAAAAGAAGCTTGTGAATTATTGCAACACTGTAAATTTGTTTACACCTATCATGGTGGATATGCATACCTCGCGAGATGGATTGGTGCACCTACATTAGTTTATTCGCAAAATGTAGATAGAAGCGATGAGTGTTTTAATAATGCCTTTATTAGAAAAAGATACGATACAAATAATATTACAGAGATGAATCCTATGATACTTGATTGTAGAAATAAATTATCTCGTGCGAATGCCCATCTTGCTTTCTATTTGTCGAATAACAATAGATATAATTCTTCTCAAGAATTGTATACTTCATATTCAAAACATACGGATAAATGGTACAAAGAATGACAAATGTTATCTACATCGGATATGATCCTGCTGAAAAGAAACCATATTCTGTTTGCCTAGATTCTCTTTACCGTGTAACTGATATACCGATCCGTACACTCATGAAACACCATCTTTCAATGTATCGGAGAGATAGATATTATCCAGATGAACCAAAAAGCACTGAGTTTACTTTCACTCGATTTCTAGTGCCTTACCTATCGAATTTCTCTGGGTTCTCTTTATTCTGCGACTCTGATTTCTTATTCCTACGTGACCCAAGTATACTGTTTGAGACTGCCTCTCGCTTCCCAGAGACTCCTCTGCATGTCGTAAAACATCCACCCTATATTCCGTATACCCCTGTGAAAATGAATGATAAACCGCAGCACAATCAACCCAGGAAGAACTGGTGTTCGCTTATGCTTTTCAATAATTCTCATCCTAAAATAAGAGAGGTGTTTTCGTTATTGAACGTAAATACGAGGCAGAACGGTAAAGAATTTCACACACTTGCAGATTTCTCTGATGATGAGATAGGATCAATACCACTAGAATGGAACTGTCTCGATGGATACTATCATTTAGAAAATCCTGCTGCGATACACTACACCGATGGTGGTCCATGGCATGGGATTCACGACACACAATATTCTGATTTGTGGTCAATAGCATATGAAAAAACCAGATAATGTTTGCGACAATCCGCTTGCATCTCCATATCCAACAAACGTAGGTGCGCCAGCATTCTCGTTACCTGACACATCTCTGTTTCGTAACGAAAAAACAAATGCAGCGAGAACTTATCTCGTTGCTCAAATGAACGAAATACAAGAGAGGTATAATGCCTTGGTAGAATTAGCAAAAGACACAGCACTTGTTTATGATGCTGAATATAGATTTACGCCTAGAGTGGGACACCTTTACCATTTATATGCTGGTGAAAAGAAACCATTCTTGTCTATGATAAAACCGCATGAATGGGATAAACCATATCTTGGTTCATTTAGATTTACTTCTGAAGCAACATGGGAAAAACTAGAATTGGAATAGAATATAAATACTCTAAAGTGAGAATTATATTCACGGAGTATTCTAATGCCTCTAAAAACCAAAGACGAATTAAAACAACGTTTGAAGAATGCTGGTTTTACTGAGTTGAAAGATGGTAAGACAACCAAGACGGTTGTAGTTGAGTTGCCGAAGGGTGGCGATAGGGAGAATGCGTTACGAGAAATCGCCAAGAAATTAAGTAAACAGGGTGCAAAATATAATCCAACAGGAGGACAATCTTCAGTTGGTCGTGTCGAATTCACTAGTGGTTATTATGTTGAATGTAAAATAAAAGGTGGAGGTGGTTCTGGAGCAGGTGCAGATGTAACCAGACTCGGAGAATCTGCTCAATGCGTATATAATGCTGCTCATTTCAATGGCAAAAATTACACTCATAAAGATATGAAAGAAATTCGTGCGAAATATGACACCGATGAAAAAATTGATAACGTCCTGAATAAACTCCCTGACCCCTGGATCTATTCTTCAAAGGTAACTGCGGAAATTCTTAAAAAGAAATTTAACACAAAAGCGAGATCTTATACGCATCACAGGGGATCTACTTGGGTGAATAAACTGTACGCACACGTTAATCAATTAAATAAAGAAGCAGGAAAACCTTTTGGTGATGCAAATAAGTGGAGTCCAGCAGATATATGGATGCTTACTTCTAGAGGAGAGCAGGTAAATTTAACGAAAGCAGAAACTCTAGTTGAATTGAACAATATGTTATTAGCGAATTATAAGACAAAAGATATCATTGGCGTTTCTCTGAAAAAGATTGAACGGACTCCTAAATTTAAAGAACTCAATATGGAAAGGACGAGACCTTCTTGGAAATTTGAAAGCACTACTTCTGGGATTCGCGGTTTCTTTCAATCCAATGACGGATATCTTTATGGCGATGGATTTAAAGCACAATTTCGAAGATTCGGTTCTACTTGGCAGGGTGAATTAAAAGGCAAGACTGCCAACATGGGTAAGATGTCTGGTGGTCCGATCAAAGGATTGATTGATTATATTGATGGGGGGAACTTCATACCACAACGCGATTTGTCAGAACGCAACGATAAAACTATGAAGATGTTTTATGGTTGGTACAGCGATTGCCCTGATACACCACCAATGAAAGAACAAGACTTTTATGTTGAAGTTATGAAGAAAGATATGAATTGGTTTATTTCAAAGATAATGACTGCTCAATTAATTTCTCGCGTGAGCAAAATGAACAGGAAAAACAAAGACAGATTTGCTTCTGGTCTAGCAAACTATGCTGGTTCTGAATCAGAATTATCTGGACCTTACTGTAAGGTATACGAATGAAAAATCTTCTTGAAAAATATATCAAACCCAAATTACCAGATAACGAAGAAATGCAAAAAGTCTATCAGGTAAGATGGGTTTGGTATCACACCATTCTCGCTCTCGAACTATTCTTTACGAATCTATTTCTTTTTGTCATTGTTATTATTTTGGTAAACATGGATTGATTACTGATCAAAGGAGATTATAAATAATGCTAAAGTTCAGTCAATATGTCAACAACTTAAATGAGGCGCGATCGCGCGGCGAAGCAATGGAAGAAGTTATCGTTGCTGCCGTGAATGGTTCGCCAAAAGACGATAGTAAGTTTGGACTAGACAAAGAAGCAGGTGTAAGGGTTGCTAAATTTCTAGCGAGGAATGGTGTTCGCGGCAAGGCAAAAGTCCTCGGCGCGGATACAATAGATGTTTCAGACACGTGGTCTAGGTTCTGGGAGAACAAGAAAGTTCCTGCCTCTACGAAAACGCCAAAGACCGACTTTACCGTAGGAAGGGCAAAGATAAGTCTGAAGTCGGGCGATGCCGCACAGCTGATGAGTGGCGGTAAAAACGAATCGGTTGCCACCTTCTATGCTGCTCTTGATAAAACCTCAAGTATTGAGCAAGAGATGTCAACCAAAATAGAAGGTATGCTACAAGACCTCGCACCATCTTCTGTTGCCGCAACTGATCTCAAGACCGCAATTAAAAATAAATCTGACGAATTAGTGGCAAAGGCAGACAAAGCACATAAAGATTTGATGTCTGAGTTGAAAACATTGTTCGCCGAAAATTCTGACTTCCGCGATGCCTTTGCTTACGAGGCAATGTCTGGAGAAGTCAAGTTCGGCGGCAATATCGGTGCTTGTAGTCACTTTCTGGTCACCTCCTTCGATGGATCGAACGTTGCGCTACATTCGGTCACCGATAAGAAGTACGTCTCTAAGATAGCAAAGCAAATGAAGGTATCGGTAAGGTTTAAAACCACTTCGGTTAAGAAGGCATCCGGCGGTAAACAAACCAAGACTGGCGAGTACCGATACTGGTCTGTTATTGGATTGATTATTGATAAGATGCAAGAGGACGTCAATCACATGTTACAAGACGCCTCTCAGTTAAACGAAAACATGATTACCGACTTCTTTAAAAATGTTTGGAAGAAGATTAAGAGTGCCTTTGCCGCTGCAGTAAAATATGTTAAAAGCGGTGTGCGAAATTTGTTCGAGTTTTTGGAAGTGACGCCTGAAGTCAATTTCAATAATAATATAAGGTTCTGATCTATGGCACAGCAGGGTTTCCTTTACGAAGAAAATTGCGCCTTTTGAAAATTAGTTAAGGAATAAATTATGAAAACTTATATACATGTAAATCAACATAAAATTCGAAGTAATTTAAAAAACGACACTGAAGATCCAGTGATTACAATTAAACAAGGAAGAAAAAACACTTACTGTAGTGAGGTTCGCATTATGGGGGATAGTCTTGTTAGATATTCTGGAAAAGGCAAACCCATTCTTCCTTGTGGTGCTCGTGTTGTCATAGAAACTGAAAGCGAAGTAGAAATTATACGATGATGATGTGGGAATCCACCCATTCGGTGGGAATCCATCCATTCGGAGTAAATTCGTATATGCGATATTCCATGCATTAGGAAAAATAGTGTTTGAAGTATGAGAGAGAGTGGGACTTAGCGACTGCCCGAAAGAGTCGCCGTGATGCCTGGTAAGTCGTTGATTTGCCAGGCATTTTTTATACTTTACTTTGGAGGGATGATAGGCGATAATAACTGTAATGATTAAGGAGATGACTATGAAAACTTTTGACAACA
>Ga0181590_10001613_pt1 | contig 19096 bp, 14 predicted proteins | sample 071ome_34_FD_132446 | JGI IMG/M metagenome (GOLD analysis project Ga0181590, IMG submission 132446) | Coastal salt marsh microbial communities from the Groves Creek Marsh, Skidaway Island, Georgia - 071411BT metaG (megahit assembly) | ecosystem: Environmental > Aquatic > Marine > Intertidal...
ATCGGTGATCACCGGCGAGGTCGATTCCGATGCGTTGTCGGTCGCGCGCGGCCGGCAGAAGAATATCGGCGGCTGGGCGAAATCCTTCCGCACGAAACGCCAGACGGAAAAAGACGCGGCGAAGAAAAAATAGCCAACCCAGTCAGGATCAGCGTAGGACGAACGGAACATGTGCGGAATCATCGGAACCATCGGTAAGGCGGACGCCCCGCCCATTTTGCTGGACGGACTCAAGCGGCTCGAATACCGCGGCTACGATTCCGCCGGAATCGCGACGCTGGTCGATGGCGGGATCGAACGCCGCCGCGCCGAGGGCAAGATCGCAAATCTGGAATCGCTGATCGACGGCGATCCGCTGTCGGGTACGATCGGCATCGGCCACACCCGTTGGGCCACGCATGGCTCGCCGACCGAAGCCAATGCCCATCCGCATGCCGACGACCGCGTGGTGCTGGTCCACAACGGGATCATCGAAAACTTTCAGGAGCTGCGCCAGGAACTGAGTCAGGCGGGCCACAAGTTCCAGACGGAAACCGACACCGAGGCCGTCGTTCACCTGATCAGCAGCTACCTCGCCGACGGCAAAACGCCGGCGGAAGCGGTCGCCGCGTCGCTGAAGCGGCTCGAAGGGGCCTTCGCGCTTGCCATCCTGTTCGCCGGTCACGACGACATGATGATCGCCGCCCGGCGCGGCAGCCCGCTCGCCATCGGCTACGGCGACGGCGAAATGTATATCGGCTCCGACGCGCTGGCGCTGGCGCCGCTGACCCAGCGCATCAGCTATCTGGACGAGGGCGACTGGGCCGAAATCACGGCCGACGGCGCTGTGGTGCACGACGAAACCGACGCCATCGTGGAACGCGACATCCAGCAGACGTCGTCCTCGGGCGCGATGATCGGCAAGGGCAATTTCCCGCACTTCATGCTGAAGGAAATCTACGAACAGCCCGCCGTGATCGGCGATACCCTGCAGACGATCCTCAATCCCTGGAACGAGATGATCACGCTGCCGGATCTGCCGTTCGATCTGACCAAGATTCCCCGGGTGACCATCGTCGCCTGCGGAACGTCCTATCACGCGGGCATGGTGGCGCGGTACTGGTTCGAAACCGTGGCCGGCGTGCCGTGCGACATCGATATCGCGTCCGAATTCCGATACCGCACGGTGGAGATGCAGCAGGGCGGCCTGTCGCTGTTCATCTCGCAATCGGGCGAGACCGCCGACACTCTGGCCGCATTGCGCTACGCGAAGGCGCAGGGGCAGCACATCGTTTCGGTGGTCAACGTCGCCGAAAGCTCCATGGCCCGCGAATCCGACGCCATCCTGCAGACCAAGGCGGGGCCGGAAATCGGCGTTGCCTCGACCAAGGCGTTCACCACCCAGCTGACCACGCTGGCCTGTTTCGTGATCGGCATGGCCGCGGCGCGGGGTAAGATCGACCGCACCCAGGAAGCGGTCCTGTGCCACGCGCTGACCGAGGTGCCGTCGCGCGCGAACGACGTGCTGAACCACGACGAGGCCATCGAAAAGCTGGCGCACGAGGTGATGGAAGCGCGTGACGTTCTCTATCTCGGGCGCGGCACCGGATATCCCATCGCGCTCGAAGGCGCGCTCAAGCTGAAGGAAATTTCCTACATTCACGCCGAAGGCTACGCCGCCGGCGAAATGAAGCACGGCCCCATCGCGCTGATCGACGAGCATGTGCCCGTCATCGTGATCGCGCCGTCGGACGAGCTGTTCGACAAGACCGCGTCGAACATGCAGGAGGTCATCGCCCGCGGCGGGCGGGTCATCTTCCTGTCCGACGCGGCGGGGATCGCTAAGCTCGGCGATATGGCGGCGGCCACCATCGAACTGCCGGCGGTCGATCCCTACGTCGCGCCGATCCTCTACACGATCCCGATCCAGCTGCTGGCCTACCATGTCGCGGTGCTGAAAGGCACGGATGTCGACCAGCCCCGCAACCTCGCGAAATCGGTGACGGTCGAATAAGCGTGACCGATTTCGCGGACTCCCTCGTCCAGGCGGCGGAACCCGACTGGACAAACGCCACCACCCATCGCTTCACGGTTGAACTGGCCGATGACGTTCTGGCGGACGAGGTCTGGCGCAATTATCTGATTCAGGATTACGCCTTTGTCGAGACGCTGACGTCGCTGGTCGGATACGCCGTCGGCAAGGCGCCCACCATGGTGGAGAAAACGACCTTCGCCGGATTTCTGTCGGTGCTGACCGGCGCCGAGGATGCATTCTTCAAACGCGCCTTCGCGGCCGCCGGCGTTGCGGGCGCGGACTGGGCGGGCGCGGCGGACTCCGACGTGACGGCGGCTTTCAAAGACCTGTTCGCCGATGCGTGGAAAGGATCCTACGCCGACGTGCTGGCCGTCTTCCTGCCGGTGGAATGGGTGTATCTGACCTGGGCGACGGCGCAGGCGGACAAGAAACCGCGCGTCGCCTACGACGAATGGATCGTCCTGCACAACGTGCCGGAATTTCGCGAGTTCGTGATGTTCATGAAAGGCGAACTGAACCGCGTGTCGGCGACATTGAACGAGGTCGAAAAAGCGCGGGTTTCCGAACTTTTCAGCCGCGCCTGCGAACTGGAAGTCGCGTTTTTCGACAGCGTGTACGCGCAGTCCTGACTCCCGAAACGGGGCGCTGTATACTCCGCGCTTCAAAATACCTATTTCACGATCATTCGGCCCCAGCGCGGGTCCAAAGGGGAGAATTTCAGATGGCGTCGCTCGAACTCAAAGATCCGAACCTGTTCCGGGAAGCCTGCTACATCAACGGCAAATGGGTCGGCGCAGACTCCAACCAGACGATCGACGTCACCAACCCGGCGACCGGCGACGTGCTCGGCACCGTCCCGAAGATGGGCGCCGACGAAACGCGGGCGGCCATTGAGGCGGCCAACGAGGCCTATCCCGCGTGGCGCGCAAAAACGGCCAAGGAACGCGCGTCGATCCTGCGGAAATGGTTCGACCTGATGATGGAAAACCAGGAAGACCTCGCCAGGATGATGACGGCGGAGCAGGGCAAGCCGCTGAAGGAATCCATGGGCGAAATCGTCTACGCCGCGTCCTTCATCGAATGGTTCGCGGAAGAGGGCAAGCGCATCTACGGTGACACGATCCCGCAGCACGCGCCGGGCAAGCGTATCGTCGTCACCAAGGAACCCATCGGCGTCTGCGCGGCGATCACGCCGTGGAATTTCCCGGCTGCCATGATCACCCGGAAATGCGGACCGGCGCTGGCCGCCGGCTGTACGATGGTGGTGAAACCCGCCACCGCAACGCCGTATTCGGCGCTGGCGCTGGCGGAGCTTGCCGAACGGGCGGGCGTGCCGGCGGGGGTGTTCAGCGTCGTGACCGGCTCGTCCGGGGCCATCGGCGGCGAGATGACGTCCAATCCCATCGTCCGCAAGCTGACCTTCACCGGGTCCACCGAAATCGGCAAGCTGCTGATGGAACAATGCGCCGGCACCGTGAAGAAAACCTCGATGGAGCTTGGCGGCAACGCGCCGTTCATCGTCTTCAATGACGCCGATCTCGACGAGGCGGTCGAGGGCGCGATGGCGTCCAAGTTCCGCAACACCGGCCAGACCTGCGTCTGCGCCAACCGTCTGCTGGTGCAGGACGGCGTCTATGACGAATTTTCCGAGAAGCTTGCCGCGGCGGTCGAAAAGATGCGCGTCGGCGACGGGCTGAAAGGCGAAACCGAACAGGGCCCCATGATCGACATGGCCGCCGTCGAAAAGGTCGAGGAGCATATCCAGGACGCGGTCGCCAAGGGCGCCAAGGTCATTTCCGGCGGATCGCGCCACGATCTCGGCGGCACGTTCTTCCAGCCGACGGTGCTGGCGGAGGTCAACACCGACATGAAGGTGACCAAGGAAGAAACCTTCGGCCCGGTCGCGCCGCTCTACCGCTTCGAGACCGAGGAACAGGCGCTGGCAATGGCGAACGACACCGAATTCGGCCTCGCCGCCTATTTCTACAGCCGCGATATCGGCCGCATCTGGCGCGTGATGGAAGGCCTCGAATACGGGATCGTCGGCGTCAACGAGGGCATCATCTCCACCGAGGTGGCGCCGTTCGGCGGCATGAAGGAATCCGGCACCGGCCGCGAGGGGTCCAAATACGGGATCGAGGATTACCTCGAAATCAAATACGGGCTGATCGGCGGGATCGGGGCGTAAGCCACCCCTCCGGTCAAAAAACCAGAACTTCTGAAAGGCGGACGCCATGTCCAGTTACGACTACGATCTGTTTGTCATCGGCGCCGGGTCCGGCGGCGTGCGTGCGTCGCGCATGTCGGCGTCGCACGGGGCGAAGGTGGCCGTCGCCGAGGAACGCTTTCTCGGCGGCACCTGCGTCAATGTCGGCTGCATCCCGAAGAAGCTGTTTTCCTACGGATCGCACTATCCGCATTACGGGCATGAGGCTGCCGCCTATGGCTGGGATTTCGCCGAGCCCACTTTGGACTGGTCGCGCCTGATCGAGAACAAGAACAGGGAAATCGAGCGGCTTAACGGGATATACCGCAACCTGCTGAACAACGCGGGCGTCACTCTGTACGAAGCGCGCGCCACACTGGTCGATGCCCACACCCTGGATGTCGGCGGCGAGAAGGTGACGGCGGACAAGATTCTGATCGCGACCGGCGGCAAGCCGTCGCGCGACGACGCCCCAGGTGCCGAACACGCGATCGTGTCCGACGATGCGTTTTACCTTGAAGAACTGCCGAAACGCGTGCTGGTGGCGGGTGGCGGCTACATCGCCGTCGAGTTCGCCGGCATCTTCAACGGCTACGGCGCCGACACCACGCTGATCTACCGGCGGGACATGATCCTCCGCGGTTTCGACATCGACGTCCGCAGGCATCTGGCCGCCGAGATGGAAAAGAAAGGCGTGAAGTTCATGTGGAACAGCGTCATCGAGCGGATCGACAAAGTCGGTGGCGGGCTGGACGTCACGTTCAGCGACGGCTCGATGGCGCAGTACGACCAGGTGCTGTACGCCATCGGGCGCGTCCCCAACACATCCAACATGGGACTTGAAGAGGCCGGCGTCGAGATGACCGACAACGGTGCCATCGTGGTCGACGACTACTACCGGACCAGCGTCGAGAATATCTATGCGCTGGGCGACATCATCGACCGTTATCAGCTGACCCCCGTCGCCATCGGGGAGGCGATGAAGCTGGCATCGAACCTGTTCAAGGGCACGAACGACAAGATGGATTACGCCGATATCCCGACGGCGGTCTTTTCCGACCCGCCCATAGGCACGGTCGGCCTGACGGAAGAAGATGCACGGGCAAAATATGGCGAGGTCGATATATACCGCTCTACGTTCCGCGCCCTGAAAGACACCCTGGCTGGTTCGTCGGAGCAGACGATGATGAAACTGATTGTCGACCGCGCATCAGATCGCGTGGTTGGCTGCCACATGGTGGGACCCGACGCGGGCGAAATTACGCAGGGTCTCGGGATCGCGCTGAAATGCGGCGCCACCAAGGCGCAGTTCGATGCGACGGTCGGTATCCATCCGACGGCGGCGGAGGAATTCGTAACGATGCGCGAACCCGTGCCCCAACCGGAAGCCGCCGCCGCGGCCGAGTAATCAGGTTTCCGTCGGGGTTGCTTCCCGCGTCGCGGATGCAGTCGCGCCAAGCACGCGGCTGACTGGAAGGATGATAGACGCCGTCGTCCCGGTCCCGGGTTCGGACCGAATTTCCAGCCTGCCGCCATGGAGCTGCAGCAGCGCCCTGGTGATCGACACGCCGAGTCCCGTGCCTTCGTGATTTCGCGACAGACTGTTATCCGCCTGCCGGAAGGGTTCGAAGATCGCGATGACGTCTTCTTCGGTCATGCCGATTCCGGTGTCGGTGATGGAGATTTCGAGCTCTCCGTTACTTCTTTCCATCGTCGCCAGATATATTCCGCCTTCATCGGTAAAGTTGATTGCGTTACGCAGGATGTTGTTCAGCACCCGGACGATAACGTTGTGATCGCCCAGGATACTGGGGGCGTTCAGCGCCGCCCGCACATCCAGCGTGAGCGATTTTTCCGAGGCGGCCGTCGCATATTTCGTTTTCAGGTCGGCAAACAGCCGGTTCAGGTCGATCTCCGATTCATCGAGCTGCACGCGGCCGGCTTCCAGATTGGCCATCTCCAGCACATCGTTGACGGTATTGAGAAGCCGATGGCCGCTGAAGTGAATGTCGTCGAGAAATTCCGCTTCCTGGGCGCCCCAGTCGTTTGCGATTCCCTGGTCCCGCAAATGGCCGGAGAAACCGATAATTGCGTTCAGCGGGGTACGCAGCTCGTGCCCCATATTGGCCAGCAGCATTGATTTCGCCCGGCTGGCCTTCTCGGCTTCGTCACGTGCTTTCACCAGGTCCAGTTCCATTGCCGCGGACCGCAGCGCGAACTGCAACCGATACCCGAGCAGGGGCCAGACGATGGGTTTGCCGATGAAGTCCGAGGCGCCGGCTTCGAAGCCTGTCTCGATGGATTCCAGATCTTCAAGCGCGGTGACGATGACGACGGGCGTCCGGTTAAGTTCCGCATCGGCGCGAATTTCGCGACAGACGTCGTACCCGTTCATTCCCGGCATCATCACGTCCAGCAGGATCAGATCCGGCCGGATGTTCCGGGCCATCTCAAGGCCGTTCTCGCCGTCTTCCGCTTCTTCTACCCGGTATCCCCGCTGCTCCAGGGCCTCGCGGCATAAAAGGCGCTGCGTCGGATCGTCGTCGACGACCTGGATCAGTCCGTTCTTGCCGATGAAAGTGTTCCCGTCCATGTCAGGCACTCTCCCTGACGCTGCGATCGGCTTCGGTGACTTCTTTCAAGGCGGCCGCAACTTTTCCGAACAGGTCGAACACGTCTTCCGACAGCGTTCCGCAGGTATGCAAATCTTCTTCCCTCGCCGCCAGTTCGAGTTCGCGGAACAACTGCGACAGCGACAAGGCGGCGACGTTCGCCGCGGCGGTCTTCAAACCATGAGCGATCAGCGCAATCCCCGGTGCGTCTTCGTTTGCGAGATGTCCTTTCAGCCCTTCCAGCTGATCCGGCGTCGTGTCCAGGAAAATGCCGGCGACCTTGCGGAAGATGCGGTCCTCTCCCGATGCGTCCATGGCGCGGAGCTGATCTATGGTCGCCGGGTCCAGAAGGCCTTGGTCTTTTGTAACTGTTTTCCCGGCCGCGCGGATATCGGCTTGTGGGGCGGGCAGGGCAACAGCATCGCTCCCGATCCAGCGCTCCATAATCGGTACGCGATCGCTGCCGAGCCGGGCCTCGATGTCGCGAATTCGGATCGTCGCCTGGATGCCGTCAAGGTCGGGCATCTGAACGTCCATCAGGACCAGGCCGAAATCGCCGTCACGGAATTTTTCGACCGCCTCGAGACCGTTGGACGCTACCGTGACCGAGCATCCCATTCGCTTGAAATACTCCTGTCCGAGCTCCTGGTTAACCGGGTTGTCTTCGGCCAGAAGTACCTTCACGCCGTATGTCGGCATGCGTGGCTGGTCAGGCTCCTCGGGCGCCGATGCTTCCGCCGGCGGTTGTGCGCGGCCCGTATCCGCGGCCGGGCCGCGCTGCACCGCATCCACCAGAATGCGTTTGAGATCCGTCCGGCGCACCGGTTTGGTTGCGAAATGGGAGAAGCCGGCATTCCTGGCGTCCAGGCTGTCGCGATCCCAGTTGAAGGACGTCAGCGCGACGAGTTTCATATCGGCGAAATCGGCGCGCGCGCGGATCCATTCCGCGAGCTCCATGCCGTTCATATCGGGCATCTGGATGTCGAGCAGTGCGAAATCGTAGGCGCTGCCGGAATGAAGGGCGTCGCGCATCGCCGCCTGGGCATCGTGGGCGGTCGCGACTGCAACGGGATCCAGTCCCCAGTCGCGTGTGAATTCGCAAAGTATCTCGCGGTTGACCGAATTGTCGTCGACGATCAGCAGGCGTTTGCCGGCGAGCGTGTCACTAGTGTCGGTCTCCTCGTCTGCGGAAGCCGGAACCACGGTCAGCGGGATTGAAAAGACGAAACTCGACCCCGCACCCGGCTGACTATCCACGTCGATACGGCCGCGCATCAGGCCAATGATGTGTTGTGCGATCGACAGGCCGAGCCCGGTGCCGCCGAATTTCCGGGTGATGGAACTGTCCGCCTGCTGGAACGGATCGAACAGGGTGATTTGCTGATGTCTCGGAATGCCGATCCCGCTGTCCGTAACTTCGAACCGGACAAGCGCGCTTTCGGCGTTCCCGCCGATCCGCACGACCCTGACGACGATTTCGCCTTCGTCGGTGAACTTGATCGCGTTGCCGATCAGGTTGATCAGAACCTGCCGCAGACGCACATCGTCCGCTTCGACCGTGCGGGGGACATTGGCGGAAATGTTATGGGCGATGACCAGCCCTTTCGCCGATGCGGTTTCCGCGAACAGTTCCACCGCGTCTGCGACAAGATCGTCGAGATTGAACGTTGTCTTGTCCAGCCGGAATTCTCCCGCTTCGATGCGGGAAACGTCGAGCACGTTGTTGATCACGCCAAGCAGCGCCTCACCCGACCGGCGAATGGTGTTGAGATAACGTTGCTGATCCGCAGACAGGTTGGACTGCGCCAAAAGATCCGCCATGCCGAACACGCCGTTCATCGGCGTCCGGATCTCGTGACTCATATTCGCAAGAAAGGCCGATTTTGCGCGGTTCGCCGCCTCGGCTTCGTCCCGCGCTTCCTCGATCTCCCTTTCGTGCCGTTTCTGCTCGGTGATATCCGACATGAACACGCCTATCGCGCCACCGGAGCCAGCGTCCGATTTGATCGGAAATTTCACCTGATGGAGAATCCGGATTTCACCTTTTGCATTGCCCAACTCGAATACGTGCTCGATCACATCGCCGTCCGAGAAGACGGTTTCGTTGTCCGTTTCGAATGCCTCGCGAATATCGTCGTCAAGCCAGGGTCGATCGTGATCGGTGTGCGCCTGTTCCAGGCTGATGCCGAAAAACTCGGCGTACCGGCTGTTCGCCATCATGATGTTGGAATGCCGGTCTAGCAGCACCACGATCATTGGAACGTGATCGAAATAGGCGGAAAGCCGCGCCTGCGTTTCCTCTATTTCCGTCGCCTGCAGACGCTGCTCGGTCACGTCGTTGTTGAAACCGCCGATACCGACGACATTGCCGTCGCCGGCATGGATCGGGTATTTGTTGAACTCGACGACGCGGGTTTCCCCGGCCGCGTTCTCGACCTCGTATTCGATGGACAGGTGTTCGCCCGTGCGGAGAACCTCCATATCCAGCATCTCGATTTCGTCGGCGAGCTGTTTCGGCATCCAGGTCCGCACGGCGTGGCCGATGATTTCATCGGAGGTCTTGCCGTAGAATTTTTCGAATGCCCTGTTTACCAGCGTGATGTTGAGGTTGCGATCCTTCAGGTACATGCCTGAAGGTGAACTGTTCAGGAATGCCTGCAGCTCAGCCGATGCCCGTTCGGCGGTCCTAAGCGCCCGGTTGATGTTCTCTTCGCGCAGCCGGTCGTTCGTGATGTCGGTGCTGATCCCGCCGAGGCCGATGATGTTTCCGAGATCGTCCCGGATCGGGAAAACGTCGTCCCGGATGATCGTCTTTTTTCCGTCATCGCCGGCGATCGAAGATTCCCACGACATCGGAATTCCGGATTCGATGACCTCCCGGTCCTGTTCGACGAACTGATCCGAAACGTCATCGGGCGCCCATTCGCTGACGGTCTTGCCGATGATGTCGGCGCTTTTGACGCCGTGGAACTCCTCGTATCGCCGGTTTACCAGCGTGATCCGGTTATCGGTATCGGTCATGAACATCGTCGCCTGCATGTTTTCCATGAAGGCGCTGAGCTGCGCTTCGCGAAATGCAATTTCGCGCTGAACTTCGCGCTGCTTCGTCATGTCGCGCGACTGGACAAGCAGGCATCGCTTGCCGTCCCGTTCGATGGGGATGACCATCGAATCGGTCTCCACGATCGTCCCGTCGAGACGACGCCGCCCGAGTGACTCGGTTTTGCTGATTTCGCCCCTCTCGAGCGTTTTCTGGCGATTGGAGCGGACGGCCAGCCTTTTGTCGGGCGGGACCAGTAGCATAGGGTCCAGCCCGATCATCGCCTCGCGCGATGGAGCGCCATGCAGCGAGGCTGCGGCCTCGTTGGCATAGAGTACCCGTTCCTGATCGTGGATAACCATGGAATCCGGGGCACCGTCGAGCAACAGACGGTACTGGCGCTCGCTCCGCAGGATGTTCTGCTGGGCCAGGCGCTGTCTCGCCTGGGCACGTACAATGGTCAGGCCCAGAATGCCGATAACCGCTGCGAGCAGGCCGACGAGGGCGACAAAGGCGATATAGCGCAGGCGGTTCAGCTGTTTTACCCGGCCGGAGACATCGGCTTCGATCTCGATCGCCCCCCTTTGACGGCCCTGCCAGGACAGCGGTGCGATGGCATGGCTGAGCGCGCTGATGCCCTCGACATGTTCGTCCGGTTCCAGATGCTCGACATGGCCATAGGTCTCGCCTTTTTCGACGAATTTCCAGTACTGTGAGTTGGCGATGCTCTTGCCGATTTCCTGAAAATCCGATGCCGCGACGATGGTGCCGCCCGTGTTGACGATCCGGTAACGGAGGATCTGGCCATCGAACACCGCGTTGTCCAGCGCCGTGAACCGCTCGGGATTGGAACCGCCCTTGTAGGGCTACATCAGGTCGGTGCTCTCGCCGTCTGAGCCCTGGGACAGGACATGTGCAAAGGCGACCGCCCATTGGCGGGACGTCTCCCGGCCCTCGTAGTTGACGATTCCGTCCACAACCGCACGTGTTCCGAACCAGCAGGCAAACAACGACGCGATGGCAAGCAGTGTCGCGGTCGCCACCAGCGACCGGGTCAGCTGATCGCCCAGCCGCCGGAAGGCGGGTGTGTCGATTGTGCGATCTTCGGGGCTCATGAGTCTGGGGCGCCTCCGGATTATTCAGGTGGCCCCGGTTCTAGGCATTTTCGGTTAATCTTCGCCTAATTTCCGCTGTTTTAGCATTTGCTCGCCGTGCGACGGCTTTCGTCAGCTTCCCGCCTTTATCTGGATTGTGCATTCGGCAGTTCCGGAAACGGCCGGCAGTATCTGAGCAGGCTGGCGCAATCCCGCGCAAGCGGAGAAAGAACCAAGCTCGGTTTTGCTGGAACAAGCTCGGTTTTGCTGGAAAAAGCGCCATAAACCGCGTATATGCGAGCCTCATAACACGATTGATTTAGAGAGGATGGCCATGTCGGGGAACTGGTCGCCCGAAAGCTGGCGAAACAAGCTTGTCGTTCAGGTGCCTGAATATCCGGACGCCGGCTCGCTGAAGGCCGCCGAGGACAGGCTCAGGAACTATCCGCCGCTGGTCTTCGCCGGCGAGGCGCGGAATTTACGTGCCCAGCTCGCCGACGTAGCGGAAGGCAGGGCCTTTCTCCTGCAGGGTGGCGATTGCGCCGAGAGCTTTGCCGAGTTCCATCCGAACAATATCCGCGATACCTTCCGCGTTCTGCTGCAGATGGCGGTTGTCCTGACGTTTGCGTCGGGCAAGCCGGTCGTCAAGGTCGGGCGTCTCGCCGGGCAGTTTGCCAAGCCGCGGTCGTCCGACGTCGAGGAACAGAACGGCGTGACGCTGCCGAGTTACCGGGGCGACATGGTCAACGACATGGCGTTTTCGGAAGAAGGGCGCATGCCTGACCCCGAGCGCATGGTGCAGGTCTACAACCAGTCGGCGGCGACGCTGAACCTGCTGCGGGCGTTCGCCCAGGGCGGATACGCCAATCTGCAGGAAGTTCACCGCTGGAATCTCGAGTTCGTGTCGTCGGGCGAGCAGGCGCAGAAATACGCTGAACTTGCGGACCGCATCGACGAGGCGATGACGTTCATGGCCGCCTGCGGCCTGACGCCGGACGCAGCGCCTCAGCTGCGGGAGACGGATTTTTACACCAGCCATGAAGCTCTTCTGCTGGGCTACGAAGAAGCCATGACCCGTGTCGATTCCACGTCCGGCGACTGGTACGACACATCTGCGCACATGCTCTGGATCGGCGACCGGACGCGTCAGCTGGACAGCGGCCATGTCGAATTCATGCGCGGAATCGCAAACCCCATCGGCCTGAAAACCGGGCCGTCGCAGACGCCGGACGACCTGCTGAAGCTGATCGATGCGCTGAACCCTAACAACGATCCGGGCCGGCTCGTCCTGATCAGCCGGATGGGGCATGACAAGGTCGAAGACATTCTCCCGGATCTGGTGCGCGCCGTCTCTCGCGAAGGCAGGAACGTCGTCTGGACGTGTGATCCCATGCACGGCAATACGATCAAGGCGCAAAGCGGTTACAAAACGCGTCCGTTCGACCAGATTTTGCAGGAAGTGCGGGGATTTTTCGCGGTACACGAGGCCGAGGGCACGCACGCCGGCGGCGTCCATATCGAGCTGACCGGCCAGAACGTGACCGAATGCACTGGTGGCGCGCAGGCAATCACGGACGAAGGTCTGTCGGACCGCTATCACACCCACTGCGACCCGCGGCTGAATGCCTCGCAGTCGCTAGAGCTGGCGTTCCTGGTCGGAGAGCATCTGAAAGCAAAACGCGATAGCGCCCGCCAGGCCGGTTCGGCGCGAGAGGCCGCCGAATAGGCCGCTCGCCCTGGATGACAGATACACTCAACATCGCGCTGGCCCAGTTGAACCCGGTTGTCGGCGATATCGCCGGCAATGTCGACCGATTGCGCCAGACCCGCGCCCAGGCGGCGGAAGCGGGGGCGGACCTGGTGGTGACAAGCGAACTGGTCGTGTGCGGATACCCGCCGGAGGATCTGGTCTTTCGGCCGATCGTCAACGACACCGTTCAGACCGAGATCGAGGCGCTGGCCGCGGAAACCGCCGATGGCGGTCCTGCTATACTGATCGGCGCGCCGTGGCGCGAAGAGGGGGGGCTCTATAACGCGGCGTTGTTGCTGGATGGCGGCGAAATCGCAGCTGTCCGGTTCAAGCACGATCTGCCCAATTACGGCGTTTTCGACGAAAAGCGCGTGTTCAAGGCCGGTCCGTTGCCCGGTCCGGTCAACTTTCGGGGCGTGCGGCTGGGGGTGATGATCTGCGAAGACATGTGGACCGACGAGGTTGCCGAATGTCTGGAGGAATCCGGCGCGGAAATGCTCGTCGTCCTGAACGGATCGCCATACCAGCAGGACAAGTGGGACACGCGGCTCAATTTGGCGGTCGCGCGCGCGACCGAATGCCGGATACCGCTGATTTACGTGAACCAGGTCGGAGGCCAGGACGAACTGGTCTTCGACGGAGCGTCGTTCGTACTCGGCGCGGATGCGTCGCTGCGCGTGCAGCTGCCGGCCTGGGAGGAGAGCATCGCGCACACGCACTGGACTCGCGGCGGAGACGGCTGGGCTTGCGCCGACGGCGACAAGAGTCCGCCGCCCGACGGCGACACGGCAATCTATTCCGCGATGGTCCTCGGACTGAAAGACTACGTGGAGAAGAGCGGATTTCCCGGCGTTATCATCGGCATGTCCGGCGGTATCGATTCCGCGCTGACCGCGGCTGTCGCCGTTGACGCGTTGGGGTCGGACCGGGTCCACTGCGTCATGATGCCGTCGCCCTATACCTCGCAGGAAAGCCTCGACGATGCGGCGGAGGCCTGCCGCCTGTTGGGCGTACGCCTGGATTCGATCTCCATCGAGCCGGCCATGGGTGCGTTCGAAGAAATGCTGGCCGATGCCTTTGCCGGCACAGAGGCGGATACCACCGAAGAAAACATCCAGGCCCGGTCGCGCGGGCTGGCGCTGATGGCGTTGTCCAACAAGACGGGATCGATGGTGGTGTCGACCGGCAACAAATCAGAAATGTCGGTCGGCTATGCGACGCTCTACGGCGATATGTGCGGCGGGTATTCGGTGCTGAAGGACGTTTACAAGACCAAGGTCTTCCAGCTGTGCCACTGGCGTAACGAAAATCGCCCCGAACACGTGCTCGGACCGGACGGGCCGGTGGTGCCGGACAACATCATCGCCAAACCGCCGACCGCCGAACTGAAGCACGACCAGAAGGACGAAGACAGTCTGCCGCCCTACGATCAGCTCGACGCGATTCTCGAAGGGCTGAACGAGCAGGATCTCAGCATCGACGACGTGGTGGCCGAAGGCCATGACCGGGAACTGGTACTGCGCGTCTGGCGCATGCTTCTCGGCGCCGAATACAAACGGCGTCAGGCCCCGCTGGGCGTAAAGATCACCGGCCGGTCGTTTGGCCGCGACCGCCGCTACCCCATCGTGAACGCGTTCCGCGGCCGGGAAAACCCTTCAGGGGCATAACCGTTTACGCATCCGGCGGCTTCTGATAGGAGTTCCCGGCTTTTAATCCGAATTCGGCAAGACAATCAGGGCTATGGCGGAAAACGACAACCGCATTTATCTGTTCGATTCCACGCTGCGTGACGGCGCGCAGACGCAGGGCGTCGATTTTTCCGTCGCCGACAAGACGGCAATGGCGCGGGCTCTCGACGGTCTCGGCATCGATTACGTCGAAGGCGGCTGGCCGGGTGCGAACCCGACCGACGACGCCTTTTTCCGCGAACCTCCGAAACTGAGCCGGGCGAAATTCACCGCGTTCGGCATGACGCGCCGGCCCGGACGCTCGGTGGAGAACGACCCCGGCCTCGCCGCGCTGTTCGATGTCGAACCGGCGGCGGTGTGCATGGTGGGCAAGACATGGGACTATCATGTCGACGTCGCGCTGGAGATTCCGCGCGAGGAGAACGTCGAGATGATCGCCGACTCGGTGGCTTACGGAAAGAAGCGCATCGGCGAAGCGCTGTTCGACGCCGAACATTTCTTCGACGGTTACAAGGCCAATCCGGATTACGCGCTGTCCTGCGTAAAAGCCGCGTATGAAGCCGGCGCACGCTGGGTGGTGCTGTGCGATACAAACGGTGGCACACTGCCGCACGAAATCGACCGAATTATCCGGGAAGTGACCGAACACGTGCCCGGTACGCATCTCGGCATCCATTGCCACAATGACACCGAAAACGCCGTCGCCAATTCGCTGGCGGCGGTGAACGCCGGCGCGCGACAGATACAGGGAACGCTCAACGGGCTGGGCGAGCGTTGCGGCAACGCCAATCTGACCGCCATCATCCCCAACCTGATGCTGAAGATGGGCTTCGAGACCGGTCTCGGCGACGACGACCTGAAACAACTGACCCATGTGTCGCGGGTGCTTGACGAACGGCTCAACCGCCCGCCGGCGCGCAACGCCGCCTATGTCGGCGAATCCGCTTTCGCGCACAAGGGCGGGCTGCACGTCTCCGCGGTCGAAAAGGACCCGGCGACCTACGAACATATCGACCCGGCGTCGGTCGGCAACGAACGCCATATCGTGGTGTCGGACCAATCCGGCCGATCCAACATCCTCGCCCGTTTCCGGGAGATCGGCATGGACATCGATGCCAAGCATCCCAAGGTGCCGCGGCTGCTTGAACTGGTGAAGGAACGCGAGTTCGAGGGCTATGCCTATGACGGGGCCGAGGCCAGTTTCGAGCTGCTCGCGCGGCGCACGCTGGAAGACGTGCCGGATTACTACACGCTGCATTCTTTCCGGGTGCTTGACGAACGGCGCTGGAACGCGCGCGGGGATCTGGTGACGATTTCGGAAGCGACCGTAAAGGTAGACGTCGGTTCCGAACATCACATGGCGGTGGCGGAAGGCAACGGGCCGGTCAACGCGCTCGACAACGCGCTCGGCAAGGTTTTGCTGGCAAGCTATCCGGAACTCGAGGACATGCGCCTGGTGGACTACAAGGTGCGCATCCTGACGCCCGGCGACGGCACCGGCGCGATCACGCGGGTGATGATCGAAAGCGCCGACGGGCAGGACCGGCGCTGGTCCTGCGTCGGGCTGTCGACCAATATCATCGACGCCTCCTACAACGCGCTGCAGGAATCGATCTCCTACAAGCTGTACCGCGACGGCGCCCGGGCCGCGTGACGGAAAGACAGCGTTCCGTGACAACCTCGACGCCGCCCGCCATTATCCTGGTACGCCCCACGCTGGGCGAAAACATCGGCGCCGCCGCGCGCGCGATGATGAATTTCGGGCTGTCCGAAATGCGGCTCGTCGAACCGAAAGGCGACTGGCCCAACCAGAAAGCGATCAACACCGCGTCGGGTGCCGAACGCATTCTCGAAGAAGCGAAGATCTACGACACCACGCAGGAAGCCGTCGCCGATCTGCAGCGCCTGTATGCGACCACGGCGCGGGTCCGCGACATGGAAAAACCGGTGCTGGCGCCGCGTGCCCTGGCCGACACACTGCATGCGAACGCCGCGAAGGGCGAAAAATCAGGCATTCTGTTCGGGCGCGAAGCCAAGGGGCTGCATAACGACGATGTAGCTATTTCGGATGCCATCATCATGGTTCCCGTGAACCCGGAACACCGGTCGATCAACCTGGCGCAATGCGTGCTGCTGATCGGCTACGAATGGTTCCAGGCGACCGCGCCGGAAACGCTGGACGAAGTCACCCGCAAGGGCGGGCAGGCGGCGTCGCAGCACGAACTTATGGGCTTTTTCGAGCATCTGGAGACCGAACTCGACGATTGCGGGTTCCTGTTTCCGCCGGAAAAGCGCCCGCGCATGGTGCGCAACATCCGCAATATCTTCACCCGCGCGGGCCTCAGCGACCAGGAAGTGAAGACGTTACGCGGCATCGTTGCCGGGCTTTCCCGGCCGCGGGACAGGAGTCGTTAACGCCCGCCGCTATTTCTTTTGACATGCAGGCGTCGATGCATATACTCCGCCGCCATTCCCGGGAATGTGGATGATGCCGCAATCAGGCAGCTTCCCGCCGCCAGCAAGGTCTGGAACCGGACTACCGGGACAAATAGAGAGAACAAAGGAGACAGCGCCATGTCGAAACGCGTGCGCTCGAAATACAAAATCAACCGGCGCCTGGGGTGCAACCTATGGGGCCGTCCGAAAAGCCCCTGGAACACCCGCGAATACGGTCCCGGCCAGCACGGCCAGCGCCGCCGCAGCAAGATGTCGGACTTCGGCCTCCAGCTGCAGGCGAAGCAGAAGCTGAAGGGCTATTACGGTAACATCACCGAAAAACAGTTCCGCCGGATTTACGGCGAAGCGGTCAAACGGCGCGGCGATACCGTCGAAGCGCTGATCGGCCTGCTGGAACAGCGTCTGGACGCAGTCGTATACCGCATGAAATTCGTGCCGACCGTCTTTGCTTCGCGCCAGTTCATCAATCACGGCCACGTCAAGGTCAACGGCGTGCGCGTCACCATCCCGTCCTATCGGGTCAAGGAAGGCGATGTCATCGAGGTGCGCGAGAAATCGCGCAACATTCCGATGGTCATCGAGGCGAGCGGCCTGACCGAACGCGACGTGCCGGAATACATGGAGGTCGATCACGGCAAAATGCAGGGCACGTTCCTGCGCGTGCCGGAATTTGCCGACGTGCCCTATCCGGTCCAGATGGAACCGAACCTGGTCATCGAATTCTATTCGCGCTGATCCGGCAACGGATATCGGCGAACGAGCGCCCCGGCTTTGCCGGGGCGTTTTTTTATCGTCTCCGCCCCCGGAAATCGACCTGGACCCGTTCCAGCACGAAACCGGCCGGGCAGGTGGCGTCGCCGTTCAGCCGCCAGACGATCTCGGTCGTTTTGCGGTCGCCGAACAGGCTCTCCTTCCCTGCGCGGCATTCGCATTCGACGGTCTGACAGGCGAGATGAAGCTGTGGCGGCCTTTTGGCGGTATCGCTGCCGCCGCCGCAGGCGGCAAGCGCCAGAATGCTCAGGGCAATCCCCGCATGGCGCGGCCGGAAAATTTCTCGTATGAAGGACATCTTCGTTATCGGAGCCGAAACGTGTTTGTAGCAGGCGTAATATGACGGAAAACGACGCGGTACGCTATGTCGAGACCGGCAGCGCCCGGCTGGACGACTTCGAACTTGAACGCCTGCACGAGGAGTTCGAAATCGAAACGGCGCGCGCCGGGCTTGGCGCCGGGGCGCGTATTCTCGAGATCGGTTACAGCCACGGGCATTTCCTCGACTGGGCGAAGGCGCGGGGCTGCACGGTTACCGGAACCGAGATCAACCCCGGTCTGCACGAGGCTGCGGCAGCCAGAGGGCATGACGTGCATCTCGGCACGCTCGACGAGATCGACCTGCCGGCGGACATCCGCTATGACGCCATCGTTGCTTTCGACGTGTTCGAACATCTGACGGTCGACGAACTGAAACACACGCTCGAGACCCTGCACGGTCTTCTGACCGACACCGGCATCGTGTTCGCCCGGTTCCCGAACGGCGGCAGTCCTTTCGGCCTCGCGTTTCAGAGCGGCGACATCACCCACAAGACAGCGCTGAACCGAAGCGCGATGGAGCAGCTCGGCGATATCACCGGATTCGAAGTAGCGTTCTGCATGAACGCGGCGCGAACGGTATCGGGACGCAGGGCGAGGTGGCTGAAACGTCTGGCGTTCAAACTCTGCGACGCGATCGAGGTCGTCGTCGCCTTTCTCTATTTTCGCGGCCGGCGCATGCCGCTGGACGGGAATCTGGTCTGCCTGCTGCGGAAAATCTAGTCGCGACCCGAGTTCAGCAACCGCGCGAACCGCGCCGACAGTTTGGCGAAACCCCGGTCCGGTTCCGCCATCCAGGACGCATAGTCTTCATCGCCGTCACGCCAGTGAAAGACGATCATCTGGCGGTGCAGCGGCTTGAAGGCGGGCAGTGTGTTGTAGCTGGCGCCCAGCGGGCCCGACCGGCCCGGCAGCAGGCGTTTTTCGCCGAGAAATCCCTTGAACATGTAGGACGCGTCCGACGGCGGCAGAAAGTGCAGCGCGTAATCGACTTCCGTAACCGGATCGGTGATGTCGTCGTCGTGGCGGAACGGCGGATCTTCGCCGGTGGTCAGATATCGCGCCAGTCCCGGCGACATGAAACTCCCGGCCCGGCGGACCGTCCGCGTGGGCCTGTGCGGGAAAAATTCATTCGACCGCAGGGCG
>Ga0181590_10001616_pt1 | contig 19075 bp, 15 predicted proteins | sample 071ome_34_FD_132446 | JGI IMG/M metagenome (GOLD analysis project Ga0181590, IMG submission 132446) | Coastal salt marsh microbial communities from the Groves Creek Marsh, Skidaway Island, Georgia - 071411BT metaG (megahit assembly) | ecosystem: Environmental > Aquatic > Marine > Intertidal...
ATAATTCTACAACTCAATCATTTCAAAAAGTTGTATCATATACAAAATCTAAAAAAGCAGTACCAACTGTTTTAACAAAAGTATCACCCTCAACACAAACCATTAACTCAAGTTCAGTTGGATACGATACTCCACAAACAATGGAAGTAATTGTTCAAGAAGGTGGAGATGAATACACATTTGATGGGAGTTTATCTGGTGGTGGTGATTCCAATGCACAAAAATTTAATATTACAGGTTTATTTGTAGATTCTGGTTCAATCAGTAATTCAAATCAAATTTTAACATTTGGTTCATTGACTTCATCTTTTAATAGTATAATTGGTTCTGCCTCATTGGCATATGTAGATTCTGAAGGAACTTATGTAACTGATAAAAAAGTAAGATTTGATGTAGCAGTTTCTAAGATTGGTGTTGATGGACAAAATGGGGCAAGTGGTTCAAATGCAAAGATGGTATCTTTATCTTCTACTGCATATGCAATTAAATACGATGGCGATGGGAACTTAGCACCAAGTGGACAAACTTTTACTTTAAGTGGTTCCGCACAAAACTTTACAAACCCACAATTTCAATTTTTAGAAGATGGTGTACAAATACAGGCATTTGGTAGTGATTCTGAGGTAATAATTCCAACTGATGCAGGAACATTACCAGCTGGAGGACAAACTTCTTTATATGAAGTAAGGGTTAGAGAAAATGGAGGTTCGTATGAAGGTGTGTTTGATAATATTGATGTATTCGGAGTTCAATCAGGCTCAGATGCATTTACAGTATTTTTAACAAATGAAGCTCATGTATTTAGTGCAACATCAGAATCAGTAATAACAAGTGATTTATCAGATGGTTCATTTGAGGTTAGATTTTTTAGAGGTTCAGAACAATATAATTTTGGTACAAGTGGTAAAACATATAGTGTTTCAGCAACTTCATCTAGTATTGAACTTGCTCAATCAACAAATGGAAATCAAAGAAAATTTACACCAACATCTGTAAGTGCAGATAGTGGTAGTGCATCGATTACGATTACAGATAATAATACATCTCAAACATTTGATAAACAATATTCATTTACATTATCAAAAGAAGGTATTGCTGGACAAGATGGACAAGATGGTTCAGCAGGAGAAGATTTTAAAGCAGTAAAACTAACTTCTGCAAACTACATTATTTCATATAATGCAGCAGGCAGTTCACCATCACCAAGTGGTACAATAACATTAACTGCAACTTCACAAAACTTTACAAATGCATTTTTTAAATTTACAGGCGATGGTATAACAGATGAAACTTCTTATACAGATGGTAGTGGAGCAAACTCTGATACATTCGATTTTTCAGTACCTTCATCATATTTTTCAACTCCAAAAGATATTAGAGTTGGTGTAGCAGAAGGAAATCAATCTGAATTAGCATTTGATACAATTACAATTACTGCAGTTCAGCCTGGTTCAGATGGACAAGATGGAGACCCTGGCGATGATGGTGCTGATGCATATACTGTTATTGTTACAAATGAAGCCCATACACTTCCAACTACAAATACTGGTACCGTAACCTATACTGGTTCGGGCACTTCAATTATAGTTTATAAAGGTGCAACTGAATTAAATAGTGTAACAAGTACACCAACTAGTGGACAATTTAAAGTAACTGCAACTGCAACAAATATTACTGCAGGTGCACAAACTGTAAGTGGTAATCCATCGGTATTTGCAAATGCAAGTTCAATTACTTCTACTACCGCACAAATTTCATTTGCAATTAATATTGAAAATCAAGTAACTATTACAAAAATACAAACTTTTAGTAAATCAATACAAGGAGACGATGGAGAAGATGGACAAGATGGTGACCCAGGTTCTCAAGGTGATGCAGGTTTAAGAACTGCACAAGGTATGGTACATTATAATGCTACTTCAGCTACTGCACCAAGTAGTCCTAATGATGGTACAACTTCATTTAATTTTAGTACTGGTGTAATGAGTGGTATGAGAAGTGGATGGCAAATGGGTACACCTACTTATGAAGCTGGTAACTCAAATAAATATTGGTATGCAACCTTTACTTCAGTAGAAAATTCATCTGGTGCAGGAGTTGGTACAAATTCTAATAACTCATTTGGTACAGTAACACAAGCAATTAACTTTACTGGTTTAGTTTCATTTACTGCAACAGATACAATTGGTGATGGTACTGATAATTTATCTTTTGGTGTTAATGGTTCAACTTTGATTAATGGTGATAATATTTCAACTGGTCGAATTATATCTACAAATTATGTAACTGGTTCTGGTGATGGGTTTACAAATACTGGTACAGAATTTAGTTTAGATGAAGGATTACTTGCTTCTAAAAACTTTACAATAAAACCAAACGGTAGTGCTTTCTTTAAAGGAGATTTGACTGGTGCAAGTGGTACATTCTCTGGTACTGTTCAAGTTGGTGGAACTACTTTAACAACTGGTAATACTTTAAATGCTAACACAACTGCTGATGATGTTGATTTAGAAAATGTTGAAAACTTAGATGCACAAAACCAAGCACAGACAGGTTTAACTGCAGGAACAACAATTACTGGTGGTGGTATAACATTAAATGCTGGTGGTAACATAAAAGGTGGACAAACTGCATTTAATACTGGTACTGGTTTCTTTTTAGGATATAGTAGTGGATATAAATTTTCAATCGGAAATGGTTCTACTAAGGGTATAACTTGGGATGGAAGTACATTAACCATTGGTGGTGATGCACAGATTGGTGTAGATTCTATTTCTACTATACAATCAAATGCAAACAGTGCCTTACAAAGTGGAGATAATATTTCAGTATTAAATAATAATTCAGGCTACCAAAATAATAGTGCTGCGAAAACTGCAGGAACTGTTGGTGGTTGGACAATTGATTCAAATGCAATTTATAGAGGAACCGAATTAGCAGATAATACTTATGGAACTTCAACTGGTCAAATAACTTTAGGTGCAGGTTTTATAGGTGCAAAAGAATTTAAAATCAGCGCAGCTGGTGTTGCTTCATTTAAGGGTGGAGTTGAAAATGGTGCAACATTGGGTAATTGGAGTGTAAGTGGTGGGGATTTAGTAGATTCTACTGGTGTAATACAGTTAGACCCGAATGATAAGGCTATTAGATTAAAAGAAACAGATGGAACTGTTAGAGTAACATTAAGTTCAGATGATTTAGCAAATATATCACCAACTAGAGATATTGATGCGAGTAACAGTTTACTTGATAGACAACTTAACTTTAATAACTATTCTTCAGGTGTTAATACTATATTTAATGGTGGAACTAATCCAAGCATGAATTTGACAAGTGGTGTCACATCAACTTTTGGAGCTACAAGTAGTACTATTAATACAACTACTACTGCTACTGATTATACACATGGTGGAGGAGATTTGCCTTATATAATACCAATTGGAGGTTCTAATAAATCAAGTACTGGCCATACAGGTAGATTAATTGTTACTGTACCAAATCAAACCACAAATTATTATACTAATTATAACTCTGTTTCAATTACCGCAACTTTAAAATTATATTATGCACTTCAAAAATATGCTGGTGCTGGGACTGGTGGTGCACCAGCATACACAACAGAAGATTATGGTACTATAACTGTTGCTTCATTAAATACTGGTACTGGTGATAACTTAGAAATTTTAAAAAGTGATTTGAGGGCCATTGCTTATTCTGGAGCTACTCCAATTACATATCAAGATACAAAATATTTTGAAGATTATGGATTTGAGTGGAATGATTTTACAATAGAAGATGTAAAAGCATCTGCAGCTGCAGGAGATTATAGGGTCCAATTGACATGGCAAATAGATTATGAACTTTCTGTTCTACAAAATGCCAGTATTACTGCACCTGGTTCGTATTCCTCATATATGTATGTTGAGCTTGATGTATATTCTCAAAATCTGGCTAACACACCTGTTACATTTGGTGGATTTAATCAAGAAGTTGCAGTTGGATTAAATGGGGTACAGGTTTCTGGTGTATCTGGTTCAATTTTAATGGGAGAAGTAAATAGTTCGGGTGTAATGTCAGTTTATGGAAATGCTGTTGTTACTGGTAAATTAAGTGCGAATGTAACAGCTTTATCTGATGAAAGATTAAAAAGTAATATACAAGATATACCAAATCCACTTGATGTAATTGATAGTATTCAACCTCGTTCATTTAAATGGAGAAATAATGTAAATCCACAAGAATTTAGAGAAAACTCTTTTGGATTTATTGCACAAGAGATGAGTGGTAGTTTGCCTCAACTTATTAATGTAGAACACCAACCAATAGGATATATAGAAAATATATTAACAATAGACCACACTCCTTTAATAGCATTAAATACTGCTGGTATAAAAGAATTGGTAACCAAAATAAGTTCATTAGAAACTAAAATAGAACAATTAGAAGCAGAGATAAGTGGTTCTCAATAAGTAGGATATGAAAATAATACAAACATTAGCAACAGATACATGGATAAATTTAAGTGAAAGAAATATCACTAATAAATTATTATTACATTTTATAAGTGCTGCAACAATTAGGAAAACTTATGGAACAGACCAAGAGATGATATTAATTAGTGATACTAAAGGTAAACAAATAATAGAAGAACTTGGTTGTTTTCCTTATGATATAATTACTAATGATTTAGATAACTTTCCTTATACAAGACCACACCTACCTATTGGATATAAATTATATTGTTTTGAATTATATCCAAATGATGATATTATACAAATAGATACTGATGTGTTTATAAAAAATCAATTACCAAACTTTACAGATACCATAGTACAATGTGATGATGGAAATTGGATAGCCAACCATGCAGTTCCTGGTGAAATTTGGGAATTTTTACATTTATGGACATTCCCCCCTTCTATGGTTTCAGATGGTAGCGTTAATTTAACTAATTCATATAACCCTGGTGTGTTAGGATTTAAATCTAATTCCACAATTAGAGAACAGTTTGTTTCAGATTATCACGAATATTTAGAAATTAACACTAATATTTTAAATGAATTGAGTTATACAATATCTTCTGAAGAAACGCAGGCAGTTTATACTATTTTAGAAGAAGGATATCTTTATCATTTATGTGAAACAAATAATGTAAATGTAGTAGAAGTTTTTGATAGAAATATAGTTACTACCGAACCTCCAAATTTTAATATTGATGGTTCAAATCATGAAGCAGAGCATATAAAAAGATACCAAAGACATACTTCATATTATGTAGAATTAGGATATTTTCATGCAATTCTATTTAAAAAAAATAATCCAGTATTTCTACACCACATACTAGGTAATCTAGATACCGATTCTAATACTACATTTATTCCTTATATTTCTGATGAAATAAAAGATTTTTTAAATACAAGAGTGGGTTTACCAAAAAATCCTATAAATCAATTTGTAAATATATTAATTAAAGATATAATTGAAAAATATTAAAAAAACAAGGTTATGGCAATCCTAAAAGATAAAGAAAAAGATGATATTAAAAGTAGTATTGTCAATTATTTATTACATTGTAATAAAGAAGTTGATACTGATATTTTAGTAAATAAAATAAATAGTTACTTACCTTTTGAAGAAAAACTAAAAGACCCAAAATCATTTTCATCAAGTATGAATGTATTAGTTACTACTGGTGCAGGTAATACAATTCAAGGTGGGGCTGATATATGGACAAATCACTTTTTAAAATTAATCTGGCCACATTTACCAAAAAGAAAAAATTGGAGATTATTAATCGATTCAAAAAGACCTACTAATTTTGATGAAAATTCTTTACCAGAGGGATTAGTTTTTCACTTCCATGGAGACGACCCAAACAAAACAGAAAAATGGTTATCAGAATGTATGGGGATTCATTTTTTACATTCACATTATCATAAAAGAGACCATGTTTGGAAATGGGAAAGTAAATTTAAAACTATTTTTGTTCATGCGTATCCAAAAGAAATGGAAGAAGTTGTTAACAAATTACCAGAATTAAAAAGATTACAATTTAATACAAAAGTTGAAAGTGATTTTTACAACGAATTTTTACAAACATTTAAAAAACGAATATGGATTGGAAATAATCCAAGTGAGGTACTAACAGATTTCCCAAATTACACATATACAATACCAAACTTTTATGAGTTTAAACACAACTTACTTCCACCTAAAAAAATAAACAATATCATTGGATTTGCATCAAGAGCAGAATCAAGAAAGTGTTTACATTGGATACATGGTCATAACGGATATGTTTTAACAAACAAATATGATTTTCAAAATTTAAAAGATACCACAACATATACTTTTCCTAATGTAAAGTTTTTTCAATGGGATTCTTCTATACATGATAGTTTTATGAAAAAAGATTTTAGTATATTTCATGGAGCATACTTTAAAGAACCATTTGGATATTCTATATTTCAAGCAGTTGATTATGGTAAAATTCCAATTATCCATACTGATTGGGCAACTGAAGTAGATTACAAATATAGAGCCTCTAATAAAAATGAATTTGATAAGATGGTTAAAAAAATAGTAGGTGATGATAACAATACAAGATTTGAAGAATTTATAAAATTGAAAACTTATATGATGACTTTTGATAATACAAAAAATTGGACATCCAAAATATTAGAAAAATTTATTTAATATATTTATATATACAAGAGATACTATGTCTATTATTAACTATATCTTAGTTAAAGAGTTTTTTACCAACAACTTTAAGATAAAAAAAGATACAAATCAAAAAGAGTTCAAAGAATTTACACCTGTAAAATATAGATGGACACATGGGGCTACTGATTTTCATCTTGGAGATGGTTTACTCATTTATTCAGCTATTCAGTATATGAGAGCCAAGACTTGTGTCTGTTTAGGAAGTGGTGGTGGATTTATTCCAAGAATAATGTCACAAGCAAGAATGGATTTACATGACCAAGGTATATTTGAAGGAGAAAAAAATATGGAATGGGGAGATGTAGGAACAACAATTTTAGTTGATGCATCAAATGGAGTTGGTGGTTTTACTGATTGGGTTGAAAAAGATTCTTTTTATCGAACTCATTTTCCAAGTAGAGTTATATTAGATACAACAGAAAATGCATATTATAATTTTTTTGTTAAAGAGGATATTAAAATTGATTATTTACATATTGATGCAGGACACTCATACGAAGATGTAAAAAAAGATTTTGAATTATATTCAAAAGTATTATCACCAAATGGAATTATATCTATTCATGATACTGATGAAAGTTTTGAAAAAGAACATATCATTACTGATGATATATTAGATGATTTTCATCAAGAATATGCTAATGGACCAGCACAATTTATAAAAGAATTAAAAGAAAACAAAGAGTGGGAAGTATTTAACTTCTTTAATAATGGTATTTTAAGAGATAAACCATCTTCTACTGGTCTAACATTTATTAGAAAAAATGCATAAGATAAATTTAGTAACTGTTGTGGGACATAATATAACAATGTTACCACATATGTTAAATCATTATAAAGATATAGTAAACGAAGTATATGTAGTTGTTTACAGACAACATAAAGATGATGGTATAGTTAATGAAATAAAAAAATTAGGTATAACTCCATATAAGATTGTAACTGAACCAAAATTTAATTGGGAAAAGGTTACTGAGTTATACAACGAAGTAAAAAAAACAAAACCAAACGAATGGTGGGTGGTTTCGGACGATGATGAATTCCATGTTTATCCTAAACCTTTACAAGAAATGATAAATGATTGTGAAGAAAATGGTTGGGAGTTTATAACAGGTGGATTCATTGATAGGATAGGAGAGGATGGTACATTTCCAAAAGTTTATAATAAAACTAATATATGGAAAAAATTTCCTTATGGTGGATTTTTTAGATATCCACTTTCTCAAGCTTGTCCAAATAAATGTTGTGTTATGAAGGGGAGAGTAAGAGTAACACACGGACAACATTATGGCATTATTAAAAATAAACATATTTGGGGAAAAGAAAATTTAAATCATCCTCTTCGATATCCACCGGGTAGAGGAGAAGGGTTTATACAAGTACACCACTTTAAGTGGGATTCAACTGTTTTAGAAAGATTAAAAGAAGTTTCTGAAACAAAAAATGATTACACTTTTTGGGAAGAATACCAAAAAATGTATGACGCAATAAAAGATTCTGATTGGAAAATTGATATTTCAAATGAAGAATTTTTTATGGAACGATTGCATAAAAATCCAAGTGAACATTGGGAATATTCAAAATGGAATCGTTTGTTAAAAAAAATTATTATTGTTTAATAAATTTTTATATATTTATATATGTATTGAAAACTTAAATTTTTAAAGTTATGCCAACAAAAAAAGACGAAACAGCAAAAATCTTAGAAGAAAGAAAAGTTAAAGCTCTTGAAAAGATAGGAAATTCACTTGATGCTCTTACTTTATGGTTTGAAGAAATCGATAAAGAAGAATGGGGACCAAGAATCGAATGGTACTTATCAGAGTGGTACGAAAACAAAATTAAAAAAGACTAATATATGTCTAAAATCGGTATCATTGTTCCATACAGAAACCGAAGAACACACTTAAATCATTTTACCACTGCAATTAAAAATCACTTTATTAATTCAAAACTAGATTATGAATTAATTATTGTTGAGCAGGCAGATAAAAAATCTTTTAATCGAGGTTCATTACTAAACATTGGTGTATTAAAAGCAAAAGAACTTAAATGTACTTATGTTGCACTACATGATGTTGATATGTTACCCCACGATGTTGATTATTCTGAAGTAAGTGTTCCTACCCATCTTGCAACAAATTTCATTTCACACGAAGGTAAAATGAAACGAATTGTATTTGATGAGTACTTTGGTGGAGTAACCTTATTTCCAATTAATGATTATTTTCATGTCAATGGATATTCAAACAAATATTGGGGTTGGGGTTATGAAGATGATGACCTATTGTGGAGATGTAAAGAAAACTTTTTTGATTTTAACACAAAACAATTACCAACAAAAGCACATAGTAGTGTGGGTTTATATTTTAATGGACATACTAGTCAAGTTACAATTCCTAAACCATTTAAATTAAAAAATTATACTTTATTCTGTTCATTTAATCCAGCAGAGATAGAATGTAATGAGGGGTATATGTTTGATGAATATAATATTTTATCAATACCAGGTATGGATACTGGGTTTACCTTTAACTCTTACAAAAGATATAAATTTGAAACTTGGACAGCAGATAAACAATGTATAAGTTTAAAATCAAATATCACTACACCAAAACAAACTACATTATGTGCAACTGTAAATCAAGATGAACAAATAATTAAATTTTATCAAGATGGTGAACTTGTAGATGAGGTGGAATATGACGGTAGAGTACTTCACTATTTAAATGAAAAGTTTATCTACCTTGGGGACTCACCTTCTTTACAATATAATCAAAGGAGACCATTTAAAGGAACAATCGATTACTTTGCTTTATTTAATCATTCCTTAGAAGAAGCCCAAATAAAAGAAATTTCAAAAAATGAAGGAATGGGATTGATTGAATCTTATGGTGATTATATTGCACCACACACTTTGGAAATGTGTTATGATATGAAAAATTCTACATTTTCAGAACTTTATGATACTTCACACAGAAGAGAAATTGCAGAAATAAAAGATTGTGATAGACACCAAATAAATCAAGTAAATGAATTTGTTGAAATACCAATACCTTGGAGAAGAGAATCAACATTTGAATTATTATATCATAAAGAAAATGGTTTTTATGAAAATAAATGGACATGGACAGAGACAAGAAAAAATCAACTTCACTTTTATAATAAAGTTTTGAAAGGAAAATCTGATTATAAAAGAGATGGTATAGATAATGTTAGATATGATTTATTATCTGATACAAAAATGGATGATTATCACTTTATATCAGTAGAACTATGATGAGTATGTATAAAACAGGTGTAATTGCTGGTAACTTTGATGTAATACATCCAGGTTATATAAAAATGTTCAAAGAATGTAAATCATATTGTCAAAACTTTATCATTCTTTTACACACCGACCCTTCAATAGAAAGACCAGAAAAATTAAAACCAATACTTTCAGTAGAAGAAAGAACTGAAGTATTATTTTCAATCAAGTATATAGATTACATTCATACTTATACTTATGAAAATGAATTAGTAGAATTACTAAAAGGAATTCAACCTGAAATAAGATTTTTAGGTGATGATTATCGAGGAAGAACTTATACAGGCTTTGAATTAAATATACCAGTTCATTATTTAAATAGAGACCATGGTTGGAGTACAACTAAGTTTAAAAAATTGATTGCAGATACACTATGAAATTAGGAGTTTGTGTTCCATATAGAAATAGAGAAGCTCATCTAAAAGAGTTTATACCAACTGTTAGTAAATATTTGGAATCACAAGGTATTGAGTATGGTATTTATTTTGGACATCAAGTTGATGATAAGTTGTTTAATAGAGGAGCAACTAAAAATGTAGCAGCAAAATATGCTTTTGAAGATGGGTGTGATTATATTGTATGGCATGATATTGATATGATACCTGAAGAAGGTTGTGATTATAGTTTTCCAAAAGAAAACCCAATTCATATTGCAACAAACATATCTCAAATGGATTACAAACTAAAGTATGAAGAATACTTTGGTGGTGCAGTTTTATTCTCAAAAGAACAAGTAGAAAGAACAAATGGATACTCAAATGATTATTGGGATTGGGGAATGGAAGATGATGATTTATTTTGGAGATGTGTACTTGAAGGATATGCAAATGCATCTTATATGGATTATCCTACTGAAAAACAATCTTATTTAAATTTCAATGGACAAAATTCATTTATTAAAATAGGTAAAGATGCAAAATTAAGAAACATCACTTCTCGTTCTCACACAGTTTCAGTTTTAGTTCGTGCATATCAACAAGAAGATAAAGTAAACATTTGGTTAGTCGGTGATGAAGAAAGAAGATTTTGTGAATATCCAATAATTCGTAGACCAGGTTATGATTGGGGATTGAGTTATAATAATTCAAGAGCATATACAGCACAACTTTGGGATAATCAACGAAATCATTTATATCAATGGATAAAAAGATATGAAGGACAATGGACGTGGGTTACTTTAAGTGTTGATACTGCAAATCAAAAAATTCATTTTTATTTAAATGGTAAAGAATCAGATGCAAGACATGGTCATGGTACACAATCTCCTTTACATTATGAGAATAGATTAAAATCATATGGATTAGATGATTGGTATATAGGAACAACTACTTCTGCACGAAAAAATGATATTAATCGTTGGTTGAAAGGAGATATTGGAAAAGTATATATTTGGAATAGAGTATTAAGTGAAGAAGAAATACAAAATGTACACAAATCAGTACCAAAAAATAATTTAGTTTTACAATATGATTTTAATTCTGATTTACAAAAAAATTCTCCATACACCGCAGTTGATTTAAGTGGAAACGAATTACATGGTAGTATTAGAAATTGTGAATTACACGAAGGAGAAATAAAAATACCATACACAGTTTTACCTCATAGAATACCTGGTAGATTAAAATGTTTACCACACAAAGATGAAGGTTTAGTAACAAACGAAGATGGTAAACAGGTTTGGGCAAAGGGAGAAACAACCGCAAGAAACGAAAGAAGATATGTTCTTCAAATGCAACAAGGTACATGGGATTACAAATCAGATGGTATAAAACAATTAAAATATGAATTAGTTGGAATTGAAGAAATAGCCCCCAACACAAAACTAATAAATGTTAAATTTTAATATATATTAATATAAAGATATTCAATGGCAGATTTAATCGCAAAACAAGAAGAGAAAAAAAGAAAAATTAATATTGATGATGATAGTCCATTTTATGTGGATATTAGAACATCATTAAATGAGCAAGGACCTGGGTTTTGTTTAGCAAAGTGGACACAGGTTACAATGCATTTACAATTAGGTCATACTCATTCTTGTCACCACCCTAAAACACATCAAGTTCCTTTAAGAGAATTAAAAAGAAATCCAACTGCTCTTCACAATACAATGTACAAGAAAAGAAGAAGAAAAGAAATGTTGGAAGGACAAAGACCAGATGAATGTGATTATTGTTGGAATGTAGAAGATAGTTCAAATAGATTTTCAGATAGAACTTTTAAATCTGCAGAGAACTGGTCATATCCTTATATGGATGAAATTAAATCATTGGGTTGGAGAGATGATTATAATCCAAAGTATGTTGAGGTTTCATTTTCAAATGCATGTAATTTTAAATGTTCTTATTGTGGACCAGCATTTTCTACAAAATGGATGGAAGAAGCTGAAAAATTCGGAGCATATCCAACAACAGATGCTTTTAATGATTTAACTTATTTAAAAGACGAAGGTAAAATGCCAATGCCAGTAACCCAAGTAAATCCATATGTAGATGCATTTTGGAAATGGTGGCCGGATTTATATAAAGATTTACATACTTTTAGAATTACAGGTGGTGAACCTTTAATGTCACAAGATACTTGGAAAGTTTTAGATTATATAATAGAACATCCAAATCCAAACAGAGAACTCAACCTTGCGATTAATTCAAATCTAGGAGTACCTGATAAATTAATTGATAAGTTTATTGATAAAGTTTCTAGAATATGTGATGAGAATAGAGTAAAAGAATTTGTAATATTTACATCAGTTGATAGTTGGGGTAAACAAGCAGAATATATTAGAAATGGTTTAGAATTTAATAGATTTTGGGACAACTGTCATAAAGTTTTGCAAAAATGTCCAAAGGTTATTTTAACTTACATGGTTACATATAATGCATTATCAGTTCCAAACTATCATAAACTTATTAGAGGTGTTTATGACCTAAAAACTACTTATGGTTCTGATGATAGATATTGGAATTCAGCAACATTCTTAGATACTTCTTATTTAAGACACCCAACTCACCAAACAGTTCAAGTTTTAGAACCACATTGGGCAGATAAAATTTATCAAGATGCTCAATTGGTTGATTTTTTAGGAGTTCCATTATTTGAAAAAGAATATATTGGTTATTCTGATGTAGAAATACAAAAACTTAAAAGAACCTACGATTGGATGAAATCACCAGTTGATGAAAAAAGATTACAAACTCAAAGAAGAAATTTTGGATATTATTTTAGAGCACATGATGAAAGACGAGGAACTGATTTCTGTGCAACCTTTCCTGAATTAGAAGAATTTTATAGAAAATGTTTAGAAATTAAGATATGATAGAACTTAAAGGAGATAATGCTTTTTTTATTCCACCAAAAAATAGATATGGATTATCTAAAAAAGAAACTTTCGATTTAACAGAAAAAGATTTTTCTATTTGTGTTAAAGTAAAAATTGATTGGGATTCAATGATACCAGGTACTCCAACACATGAGGGTGGTATTGTTGCAAAAAATGGTAGACATTGTGGATTAAGTGCACTAAAATTAAATGAAAATCAATGTTATATAAAAGCACAATTTTGGACATGGGTAAGTAGAGAAGTTGGTGTTGAATTTCATGATACATGGATTGATATTAAAGAAAAAAAAGATTGGATGTCAATCGCAATGATTCACGAAAAAAATAAAAAAATAGTCACTTGTTATGTTGACGGTCAAGTATCAAAAATATCATATACAGGTGAAATTATAGATTACAGAGATTCTTGGATTTGGGTTGGTTGTAATAACTCACTTGATAGTTGTGCACCGGAACATAGAGGATTTATGAAAGGTAGTATTAAACATATATCAATTTTTGAATCTGCGTTATCACTAGAATCCATTGAAGAAACTTTTAAAATACAAAATAAAGATGATGTAGATTTTGAAAAAAACCCTTGTGGTATTTATTCTTTTAATCCAGAATGGCAAACTCCATATAAAATTATGGATATTACTCACAATGGTAATTCAATGATTTTATTTGATAAAAAATGGATGGCAGAAGAAACAAAATTAATGTAGTTTAAATGAAAAAACATATTCACTTTGTATATGATTTTAAATTTCCAAATGGTTATCTACAATTTGGATATGATAAAAGTACCATAAGAAATAACTTTTTTCATCAACTTGAAAGTGATAAAATAGAATCAATTATTTTACCAAATCCACATAACCCATCTGTTCTAACAGAACAAAGTGGTATGTTTGCTGATGAATATATTAATACAAATGTAAATTGGAATAAATTAGGAGTTAATCAAATTCAAGATGTACTCGATAGAAAACATTATAATAATACACAAAATTATTTTATAATTTGTTTAGAGGCAACAAATAATTCATCGTTCTTTGAATATTATTTAAATCCAAATATTAATTTTGATAATTTATTTTCTCCAAAACTTTTAGATTTTTTTAAAAAAAGACAAGAATTTAAATTGGTATTACTTGATAATAGAGAAGGAAGTTACTATCATGACCCGGCATTGTTTACAAAAATAAGTAAATGGTTGGATAAGAATAATATAGTAGGTAAAAATAAAGTTATTGTTTCTACTTGTAATGAAAAAATAAATGATATACCTATAAATGATAACAGAATCAAAACTTACAATAATGATTATTATTTATATTATTCAGGTAAATTTATAGTAGAATGTGAAGAACGAAATAATCTAATTACAGAAGATGGTAAAGATTATCAGTATTCATTACAAGATAAAATAAAATTTAATAAAAGAGAAAAGTATTTTTTAAATTATAATAGAAACTCTGGTAGATTTCATAGACCATTTTTAATAAATGAATTATATAATAAAAATATTTTAGATAAAGGTATAGTATCATTACTCAAAACTAATGAATTTGATAGTATCATTAATGATATAAAAAATAATTTAAAAGATTATAATCCAGATTTTGGTTTAGATTTACAAAATGAAGATTATAAAACGATATATTTAAATCACAAAAATTGGTATCCATTGGTAATTGATAATGAGAATGAAGAAGAAGTGGCATGGTACCATAATTTTTTAAGTAGAAAAGATGAATACGAAAAAACATATTTTTCAATAGTTTCTGAGACAAATGCAGAAGATATATATTTATTTATAACAGAAAAAACTTTAAAACCAATAATGAATTTGCATCCATTTTTAATAAATGGTAATCCATATACATTAAGACACTTAAAAAGTTTAGGGTTTCAAACATTTGAAAGATGGTGGGATGAGAGTTATGATACTGAAACTAATTTTAAAAAAAGAATTTTATTATTAGTAGAACAAATAAATATTCTCTGTAATAAAACACATGAAGAATGGATAAAAATGTTAGAAGAAATGCAACCAATTTTGCATTATAATAAAAATCTTCTAAAACAAAAATATACAAGTAAAAAATTTGAAGATAATTTCTTAAAACAATTTCAAATTGAGTTATTATAAAAAAAAGTTATGAAAATATTAATTACAGGTGGTTCTGGTTATTTAGGTTCAGTTATTACAGAAAAATTACTAAACAAAAACTATAAAGTTACTGTTTTGGATAATTTGATGTATAATCAAACCTCATCAATTATTTTTGCACATAATCCTAATTTTCATTTTATATATGGAGATGTAAGAGATAAAATATTACTTAAATCATTAGTAAATGATTTCGATGTAATTATTCCTCTAGCAGCAATAGTAGGATTTCCAGCATGTGATAAAGATAAGGATTTAGCAACTGCAGTAAATTACGAGCACGTCCGCTATATTTGTGAATTGATAAAAGATTCTAATATAAGAATAGTTTATCCAAATACAAATAGTGGATATGGGATAGGAGAGGATGGTGAGTGTACTGAAGAAAGTCCACTCAATCCAATTTCACATTATGGTGTTACCAAAGTCAAAGCAGAGAGTGAGGTTTTGAATATTGGGGGAATATCTGTAAGATTGGCAACAGTATTTGGTTCATCACCAAGAATGAGAATGGATTTATTAGTTAATGAGTTTGTATATAAAGCATTGACTGATAAGTACATAACGATATTTGAAAAAAACTTTGTAAGAAACTACATTCACATCAGAGATGTTGCAAATGTATTTTTGTTTATGATTGAAAATTATGAAACTCATAGCGGGGAGGTTTTCAATGTAGGTTTATCAGATGCTAATTTATCTAAACAACAATTAGTAGAAAAAATACAAGAATATGTACCAGATTTTGCAATTACATATTCTGATTATTATGAGGACCCAGATAAAAGAGATTACATAGTATCAAATAAAAAAATTGAATCAACTGGTTGGAAACCAGAACAGACATTAGATTCAGGTATTATAGAATTAATTAAAACATATACTATTCTTATACAAGATTTAAGTTCAAAGTATAGGAATGGATTTCCATTAGGTTATGGCAAAAGGACATAGTATATTTTATAAACAAAGAGATTGGGATGATTTTCATTTCTATCATGGTTCAAAATTAAATGAAGTAAAAGTTATACAACCCTCGGTTTATTATGAACAAAGAGGTTCAATATCTACAACTTATCATACAGATTATTACGATAGAGTCTTGCCTGCTGAGGAAAGGACTAAGGGATTAAAATTTAAACATGATAGATTTTCTAAATCTAAACAAAATGTACTTAGAGGATTACACTATGATGATAAAACATGGAAGTTAGTAAGTTGTTTACATGGTAAAATTTATTTAGTAGTTTTAGATTTAAGACCAAAACAAGATAACTATGGAAAATGGGAATCTTTTATTCTTTCACCAGAAACAACAACACAGGTATTAATACCACCAATGTTTGCTAATGGACATTATGTATATGAAGATGATTCAATTTTTTATTATAAAATGGCATATCATGGTGAATATAATGATGAAAATAAACAACAAACAATTAAATGGGATAGTAAAAAGTTTAACATAGAATGGCCTTGTACAACTCCTATAATTTCAAAAAGAGATGCAAATGGAAATTAAAAATTTAGATTATCACGAAAATCGATGGGTTGATGGAAACTATTCAAAAGAAGAATTAATTGCTTTTGAAGATGATATTATAACACATTGGGAAGCTGGAGATATTAGAGGACCAATTCATTTATCTAATGGAAATGAAAAACAACTTATAGAAATATTTAAAAAAATTGGAATAAGTGATTGGGTATTTTCAACTTGGAGGTCACATTATCATGCTTTATTACATGGAGTAGACCCAAAGTATTTAAAACAAAAGATTTTAGAAGGTAAATCAATAACTATTATAGATAAATCATCTAATTTTTATTCTTCTGCAATAGTAACTGGTATTTTACCAATTGCATTGGGAGTTGCAAAAGGTTTAAAAGAAAAAGGAAGTGATGAAAAGGTTTGGTGTTTTATTGGTGATATGACTTTTGAAACTGGTATCTTTTACGAGGTACACAAATATGCAAGAAACTTTGATTTACCAATTTATTTTGTAGTGGAGGATAACGAAGTATCAACAAACACACCTACTGGTGCAACTTGGAATAATATTCAGAGAGAAATACCAGAAGATGTAATATATTACAAATATAAATCAAAATATCCCCATTATGGGACAGGAAAATGGGTAGTATTTTAAATTTTGTTTCTTTATTTGGAGAGGACGATAGACCAGATTGGGTTATAAGAGGTCCTCTAACCGATTATCTTGAAAATAATTACAAACACACAATTGGAATTGATTTCGATAATAGTTTAAACAATATTATTGTATTAGAAACAGTAGAACATTTTAAAGGTTGTTTCCAAAATCTTCGAACCAAGTTTTCAGGCACATCATTAGTTGAGATATTAAAAAACAATGATATAAAAATAATATTTGGGTCAATTGCAGACCCTTCCAGTCGTATTGATAAAATCAAATTAATGAATCAAATCGAACTATTAAATTTAACAGATAAAGTTTACTATTTAGATAGTGTTATAAATCATCAAGAAGATAAAAATACTTTTTGTTATCATCATTTTTTAGAAGAACCTGGTATTCATTATGAAAAATTTGGAAACTATAATTTTTTTGAAGAAATTAATGATTTAGGTTATAAAAGTAAAGATATAGATGAAACTGAAATAGATACATTTAGAGAAAAAAAGTTTTTATCATTTAACAGAACCGTAGATAAAGATAATCGATTAAGTTTATATCACACTTATTTAGAAAACGATTTTTCAGATTCATATTTTAGTTTCTTAAATATGTCAAGTGATTATAATGATGATATGGACGGTTGTAATTTTTTTACAAGTACACCAAAATTGAGTTATAGTAGTTATAAAGATAAATTGCCAATTGAACTTGATACAAAAGATATTGATGTAAATTTGTGTAATTTTAAAACAAGTAATACATTTAAAAAAAAATTATTTTTAAATTCTTGTATTAACATCGTAACAGAAACATCATTTAGCAGTAATAGTATTTTTATATCAGAAAAAATTATAAAACCAATTTTATGTTTCCAACCCTTTTTAGTTTTAGGACCACAGTACTATCTTAAAGAATTAAAAAAATTGGGTTACAAAACTTTCTCTGAATTTTGGGATGAAAGTTATGATGAAATAAAGAGTGGTGCACAAAGATATTTTGCAATAGAAAAAATAATATTAGAATTAAATAATAAAACAATTGAAGAAATAAATGAACTTTATCAGAAAACTAAAAATATATGTATATATAATAGGAAAGTATTTGATAATTTTAGACAAAATTCAATTCCACAAATAATAAAACAAATAGAAAATGAAGGATAAAAAGGTTTTGATAACAGGTGCCAATGGATTGGTTGGTAACTATATGGTTCAAAAATGTATCGATAGAGGTGCATTCGTAACTGCGGTTGATATTAAACAACCAGATAATCAAATAGAAAAATATAAAGATGAAAACTATCAATTCATCAAAGCAGATTTAAGAGAGTTCTCTTCTTGTAAAAGAGTTGTAGAAGGTCAAGATATCATATTTCATATTGC
>Ga0181590_10001628_pt1 | contig 19007 bp, 21 predicted proteins | sample 071ome_34_FD_132446 | JGI IMG/M metagenome (GOLD analysis project Ga0181590, IMG submission 132446) | Coastal salt marsh microbial communities from the Groves Creek Marsh, Skidaway Island, Georgia - 071411BT metaG (megahit assembly) | ecosystem: Environmental > Aquatic > Marine > Intertidal...
ATCTATTATATTTTTGTTTAATAAATCTTTTAGTCTTTCAATTTTCTCTTAACATTATCACTCATTTATACTTACTCTTTCAAATAGTTTAACAGATCATTGTATTGATTTAGATATGAATATAATTTCAATATATTTAATTATATAATATTTATCTTGATAATAAAATAAAACAAATGTTATTAATTTAAAAAAAGCCACAAAAAGTGGCTTATTATAGACGTTCATGGCGTTTCAGGAGGGATTCGAACCCCCGACCGACAGCTTAGAAGGCTGTTGCTCTATCCAGCTGAGCTACTGAAACGGATACGCTATCATATTATAGCGTATTTTTATATCATTGTAAAGAAAAAACAGTGTTAATTTTGGGGTTGCTGATGCTCAAATTGAGATTGATATAATTGATAGTAAAATCCTTCTTGATCTAAGAGTTCTTGGTGATTTCCTTGTTCAATGATGTTCCCATCTTTCATTACTAAAATGATATCTGCATCTTTAATTGTTGATAGACGGTGTGCAATAACAAAACTTGTTCTATTTTTCATCAGTTTATCCATTGCATCTTGGATAAGTACTTCAGTTCTTGTATCTACTGAAGATGTTGCTTCATCTAAAATTAACATCGGTCTATTGGCAAGCATGGCACGACTAATCGTAAGTAATTGCTGTTGTCCTAAGGATATGTTACTTCCAGATTCAGTAAGTTCAAATTGATATCCACCTGGATGAGATTCTATAAAGTGATGAGACTGTGCAAGTTTTGATGCTTCAATGACAGCATTTTCACTTGCTTCTTCACTACCATAGATGAGGTTTTCATAAATGGATCCTTCAAATAACCAAGTATCTTGAAGTACCATACCAAAGAGTGCGCGTAGTTCAGACCTTGACATTGTCTTAATATCAATGCCATCAATTGTGATTTTACCTTGTTGAATATCATAGAAACGCATTAAAAGATTGACCATGGTTGTTTTACCTGCACCAGTAGGTCCTACAATCGCGACCATCTGACCAGGTTTGATATCTGCACTAAATCCTTTGATAACTTCAGTTCCTTCAACATAACTAAAATGCACATTATCAAAAACAACATGACCTTTAAAGTTTTTGATATGCTTTGCATCCACATCATCTTCTGGTTCATTTTCTGCATCGAGTAAATCGAATATACGTTCAGCAGCGGCAGCTGTAGATTGAAGTACGCTTGCAATACTTCCTAATGATTGAATTGGCTGATTGATTTGTCTTGTATATGTTAAAAATGTTTGAATAAGTCCAACTTGAATGGCACCATTCACTACCAATAAAGCTCCAACACCAGCGATTAAGATAAAGGCAACATTTCCGATAAAAAATTGCATTGGAAACATGATGCCAGAAATAAATTGCGAGTAAAAGGTCGTATAATAAATATCTTCATTAATGGCATCAAACTCTTTTAATGCTTTTTCTTGATAATTAAACACCTTAACAATACGATGACCATTAAACATTTCTTCAACATGACCACTCATGTCACCTGTTGCTTTTGCTTGTTTTCTGAAGAATTTTTGAGAGAGTTTCACAAAGATTCTCGCGACATAGAAACTTACAATCGTCGTGGATAAAACAACAAGTGCAAGTATCCAATTTAATACAAACATAATAATCATGACACCCAATAACAATGTGACAGCTCTAAACACTTCAGATAACGATTGATTGAGCGTTTGAGAAATTGTCTCGACATCATTTGTTGATCTTCCTAAAACATCACCAAAGGATTGTGAATCAAAATACGAGAGTGGCAAACGATTGAGTTTCACTGCAATTTCTTGACGCATTTGATAGGTCACATCTTGTGTCATACCTATAAGTAAGTATGCTTGAAAATAACTTAACATCCCTGCAAGAATATAAAGTAAAATGACCAAAATGGACATATTTAATAACTCGAGTTCAAATCCAAAAATAATATGTATCGGCAATAATTCGCGTCCATTTTGAAATGCTACAGCAACTTCAGAAATCATTAATCCAAGTAGCCATGGTGCAAGTACTGTCACAAGTGATGCCAAGATAGACATAAATCCAGAAAAATAGACTTTACCTAAATATGGTTTGATGTATTGGTAAAGCTTTTTCATAGTTCCTTTGAAATCTTGAGCTTTTTCAAAGTATCCCATTCCATGGAAACCACCACGCATTGGGCGTGTTGGTTTATCTTTTGATTTTTGTTGAGGTTGACTCATCGACTTAATTCCTCCTTCGAAAGTTGTGAAGAAGCAATTTCTTGATACACTTGATTCTCTTTAAGTAGACTTTCATGTGTGCCAATACCAACAATCTCACCTTGTTCTAAAACGATGATTTGATCTGCATCTTTAATAGAGTTAATACGTTGTGCAACAATGAGTTTTGTTGATTTGATTTCTTGATTTAATGCCTGTCTTAATGCTTGATCTGTTTGATAATCAAGTGCGGAAAAGGAATCATCAAATATATAGATTCGTGGCTGTTTTGCAATCGCTCTTGCAATACTCAAACGTTGTCTTTGGCCACCGGATACATTTTTACCACCTTGTGCAATAGAATATTCATACTTGCCTTCAAAAGATTCAATAAAAGTATCAGCTTGAGCAATTTCAGCAGCTTTTTTCATTGATTCAAAATTTTTCTCTTCTTGACCAAACATAATATTTTTTTCAATGGATCCAGAAAATAATATTCCTTGTTGTGGAACATATCCAATCAAAGTGTGCAAATCATGCTGTTTCATAGATTTAATATCGATACCATCAATTAATATTTGACCTTCAGATACATCATAAAAACGTGGAATTAAATGAATTAGCGTAGATTTACCAGATCCAGTGGAACCAATAAAGGCAGTGGTTTGATTTGCTTTTGCTTTAAAGCTAATGTTTTTTAATATCGGTTGTGGTGCATCTGCGTATTGAAAACTGACATTTTTAAATTCTATATCACCTTTAAATGTATCTGGTAGTGATGCGGGTTCCTTAGGATCTTGAATATCAATATTTCTGTTCAGTACTTCGGCAACACGTCTTGCCGATATTAAAGCTCTTGGAATCATAATGAATGTAAATGATAAAAACATAAATGCTAAAATTGCTTGCATAGAATATTGTTGAAGTGCAATCAGAGATCCCGGATCAAAACCAGGGACGACACCTAAAAAGTATTCATTCCCTAAATAAATAATGACCACCGATGTCACTCCCATGATGACTGACATCACTGGAAACATCACCGTTAATACACGATTGACAAAAATGTTTAAATCCATAGAGTCTTTTGCGGCTTTTTTAATCTTATTCTCTTGAACTTTTTGCGTGTTAAATGCCCTTACAACACGTAAACCAGATAAATTTTCACGAATCACTTGGTTCAGTTTATCGACGAGTAATTGTACTTTTTCAAACCTTGGTAAGACGATACTAAATACAATCGCAATCATAAAAATAAGCGCTGAAATAGACGCAATCAGTACCATCGATAACGTGGGTTGTTGAATCACAGAAAAGACAATCGCACCTGTAGCAAAAACAGGTTGCAAAATAATAAGTCTCAACATAGTATTCACATTCATCTGAAGTTGACGAATATCATTGGTCGATCTTGTAATGAGTGATGCAATCGAAAAATCATCCACTTCTGAAAGTGAAAATTGTTGAACTTTTTTGTAGTAATCTCTTCTTAAAGTTCTTGCAAACTTAGAAGAAATCGTCGTTTCCATATAACCACTACCTACAGTAATGATAATACTAAGTAGTGATGCTAAAAGCATATAACCACTATAAAGTAATATTTTTTGAGTATCTGGACTAGCACCTACTGCTAGACCAATACCTTCATTTATGAGAAGACCTAATATAAGTGGCAGTAATAATGTTAATACCGCTCTCGTCCCTACTAAAATAAAGATAACAATAATTCCTAGTCGATATGGTTTTAAATATCTTAAAATTGTTTTCATGTCATCTGCTTTCTATCTGTTAGAGATTTTTTCTAAAATGCGTATGAGGTGAAGTGTATCTTCTTTTCCAATGGATTCTAATATTTGTTTTAAAGGTTGATAATATGTCTTTTTAGAAGATAAAACATACGTTTGACCTTTATCTGTGAGTTTAACGTATGTAATACGTTTATCCTTTGTATCTTTTTCTTTTTTGATGAGACCTGCGTGTTCTAAGGTTTGTACTTTGTGTGTCACTGCAGGTAATGTCACTTTTAAGCGAGTGGCAATATCAGATAGCTTAATATTTTTCAAATCTTCACAAAAGCCAATACAATATAAAACCATAATATCTGCATCATTTAAATCTTCATCATGTGGTCGATTATAAATTCCACTCCTTCTAAAAATTTGAAGGAGTCGATCGATATATTGTAATTCAGTCATGGATGTCATGTAATACCTCCATAAAATAACGTTCTATTTTCTTAAAATATGTTTGTTTTTCTGAGTGTGTTTTTGATACCAATGTTTGATAGTGTGCAATCATCTTTTTAATATATTTTTTATAAGTGTCATCAATAATGACATGATATCCAGTATAAATCTCTTTTTCAGACATAGTCATTGTACCCCTAAACACTTTGAATAGGGTATAAAAATGCCTATCTTCGATGATTTTCTCATAATCTATCACAAATCCATGATCACATAAAAAAGCTCTTATTATGTGTAAATGATCATGAGGCATCAAAATAAAGTCTGCCTGTATGTCTAATCGTTGTTTCATAATGTCAATCGTTGTATGGCTACCCATGCCTGCAATGACTACAATATCAAATGGTTGATCTATAGATAAAAAACCATCCGTTAAATAAAAATCAACCGGATAGTTTTTTAGTAAATTTTTCGCTTTTTCTAGAGGTTGTTTTCTTAAATCACTGGCGATACCTTTTTTAATGTAGTGTTGATCCAGTGCATGTTTTAATACATAGCCATGGTCCGTACCAATATCTAATGCGGTATGGTATCCCTCAAGTGCTTCAACGATACTATCAATACGTTTATTTCTTGCCATAATAAAATTCACGTAATTTATTTTGTCTTGAAGGACTTCTTAACTTACGCAAAGCTTTTGCTTCAATTTGTCGAATACGTTCTCTTGTAACACCAAACTCACGTCCAACTTCTTCAAGTGTATGGTTTTTTCCATCGAATAAACCGTATCTTAAACGTAAGACTTTTTCTTCTCTATCCGTAAGCGTTTCTAAAACCTCATCTAAGGTTTGATTTACCATTTCTTTTAACATGTATTCATGTGGTGTCAATGCATTTGGGTCACTAATAAAATCCCCAAGTGAAGAATCTTCTTCTTCACCTACATGTGCTTCCAAAGAAATAGGTTCTTTTGCAATGCGTTGAATGTTTTGAACTTTCTCAGGTGTGATACCCATTTTATCCGCAATTTCTTCAACACTTGGTTCTCTTCCTAATTCTTGAACAAGTTGTCTTTGAATACGTATCATTTTATTAATCGTCTCAACCATGTGAACAGGAATACGAATCGTTCTTGCTTGATCGGCAACGGCTCTTGTGATTGCTTGACGAATCCACCAAGTAGCATAAGTAGAAAATTTAAATCCTTTTTCGTGATTGAATTTATCGACGGCACGCATGAGTCCCATGTTACCCTCTTGAATCAAATCAAGAAATAACAAGCCCCTATTGGTATATTTTTTTGCAATAGAAACAACGAGTCGATAGTTGGCTTCCACAAGTTTGTTTTTTGCATACTGCGCTTTGTCAATCGCATCATTAAGACGTTGCTTGTCCTCATCTGAATATGTGATATCGCCATTGACCTCTAAATCAAGTTGTTCTTTAGCAATTTGACCTTCAGCAACCATCACGGCATATTTCTTTTCTTCATCGATATTAAGCAAAGGAATTTGACCAATTTCTTTTAAGTACATACGTACAGGGTCATCAATTTTAACTGAATGTGCAATCGTATCCAAATCGGTTTCTAAATCAACAGACTCTTCGATATCTAAATCTGATAAAGACATCTCATCTGGTTCATCATCAAGCTCTTTATCGTCATCATCATCGTCATCACCAGATTTGACGTCAACCTCAACAGTTTCTTCATCTTCTGCATCAATAATGTCAATATTTAAATTGAGTAATTCTCGTTCAATTTCAAAATATAAATCAGAATCTAATGGTGCATATTCTAAAACTGCTTCTTGAGAAATGAAGCCTTCTTTTGCAGCAATTTTGGTTAATTTTTTTAATATTTCTTTAATATTCATCTATGAATTGTTATCTCCATTCATGTTTTTAATGAGTGAATCACGTTCTGAAACATAAAGTATCGCATTTTCAGGATGTTCTTTTCTTTTTTCAATTAATTTAGCGATACGTCTTTGCATGATTGATTGCTTGATAAAAGCAATATAATCTTCTACCATTGTATCATCTTTTTTAAGATTTTTGATATAATCTAAATCATTTAACACATTTGACTCTAATTTAAGTAAATGCTCATCTTTAAGCTGTTTTTTAAATATTTCTAACTCAAATGTCTCATGAGTTTCATAATACTTAATAATTTGATATCTTAATAATGCCATAACGGAATCTGCAAAATGATTATTTGATAATTCATTTGAAGCTTTTATCGCATATTTTTTTTGTTGCATCATCGCAATAATCAATCCAACTTCAGATAAGAAATATCGATTCGGCAGTGCTTTTTTCGTAATTTTTTTCTTGAGTTCAGGACTTTCTCTTTTGACTGATTGTATGGATATGAATGACGCATCAATATTGAGTTCAATGGCGAGTCTTTCTTTATAAAGAGATTGTATGGATGGATCTGCATCTGAAATCATTTTAATGACATCATTTTTAAACGCAACCATATCATGGCTATTTTTTAGATCACGACCTTGTTTATATGTATCATACCGATAATCATAAGGATCTTTCAAGTGTTTTTCGATATGACTTTCAAGTGATTTTTGACCATGTTTTTTTATAAACTCATCTGGATCCAATTGCTCAGGAAGTGATAGTATATCGACTTTTATTTTCGTTTTTTTAAATGCATCGATTGCTTTTAAAGTGGCTTTTTTTCCAGCCTGATCACCATCATATGCAATGATGATATGATCTGTGAGTTGTGTAAGTCTTTGAACATGCTCTTTAGTGAGTGATGTCCCCATGGTTGCAACGGTTTCTTTGAAACCTGCTTGATCCATCGCAATCACATCCATATACCCTTCTGTTAGAATAAGACGTTTATGTTTTCTAATTGCAGGAAGTGCATGATGTAGATGATATAAAAGTTGACTTTTTTTAAACACTTTTGACTCAGGGCTATTAATGTATTTAACTGAATCTTCTTTTTTAAGTGTTCTGCCGGATAGTCCAACGATTTGACCTTTTTCATTGTGAATAGGAAACATTACTTTGTCTAAAAATAAATCAAAGTATTTCCCTTCATCATTTTGTTTGACCAATCCATAATCAAGCATCATTGAGACATCATATCCTTTATCTCTTAAAAGTTGATAAAGTACATTTGATTTTTTTGGCGCATATCCTAATTGATATGACTGAATGGTGTCTTCTGTAACACCACGTGTTTTAAGGTATTGAAGCGCAACGTGTCCATCTTCAGTTTTTAATAAACTAAATTGATACAATTTCATTGTTTCTTCAAACATTTTATAAATAAGATCATTCGGATCTTTTTTCACTGTTTCAACAATAATACCTGCGCGAACAGCGAGTTCATTTGCAGCTTGTACGAAAGGGATACCTTTAATTTCTTTATAAAAAGTGATCGGTTGCCCGCCGGTACCACAAGACATACATTTTGCGATGTTTTTTTCTGGTGAGACAAAAAAGCTTGGTGTCTTTTCTTGATGAAAAGGACACAAGCCTTTTAAATTTTTACCTGCTTTAGATAATTCTACATATTCACTTACTAAATCAACAATATTCGTTTGATCATTGATTTTTTGAAGTAATGCTTGATCCAATCGACACTCCTAAAATTTTATATGCTGTTGAATGTAGTGTTCAAGTTCACTAATTTTTACACGTTCTTGTTTCATAGTATCACGGTAACGAATCGTTACAGATTGATCAGATTCAGTGTCATGATCTACTGTGATACAAAAATAAGTTCCAATAGCATCTTGACGACGATAACGTTTACCAATATTTTGTGTATCATCATATGTCACATCAAACGATTTTGACAATGTTCGATACAACTCAAATGCAAGATCTTTATGTAATTTTTTAATTAATGGTAATACTGCAACTTTATATGGTGCTAAGGTAGGATGTATTTTTAAAACTGTTCTTGTATCGCCATCTTCAAGCGATTCCTCTTCTAATGCTTCATTGAGAAATGCTAATACAAGTCTTTCAACACCAACAGATGGTTCGATGACATAAGGTATATATCGTTCATTTGTTTCTGGGTCTAAATAGGTGAGATTTTCCTTTGACTGCTCTTGATGAGCATTTAAATCAAAATCCGTTCTTGAAGCTATTCCCCATAATTCATCAAATCCCCAAGGAAATTGATATAAAATATCTGTCGTTGCATTTGAGTAATGTGCAAGTGCTTCTTTTTCATGATCTTCAAGTTTGATACTTGATGACGCCATGCCTAAGTCTAGCAAAAAGCCTTTACAAGATTTTTTCCAGTAATCAAACCACTCTAACTCAGTGCCTGGTTTAACAAAAAACTCCATTTCCATTTGTTCAAATTCACGTGTTCTAAAAACAAAGTTACCTGGAGTAATTTCATTTCGAAACGCTTTTCCTACTTGGCATACACCAAAAGGAAGTTTATTTCTCGTTGTTCTTTGAATGTTTTTAAAGTTAATAAAGATACCTTGTGCAGTTTCAGGCCTCAAATAAATTTGATTTGCTTGTTCTAAAACAACACCTTGATATGTTTGAAACATCATATTAAATGCACGAATCGGCATAAACGCATGCTTCTGACAATTAGGACATGATAATTTATGGTCTTTAATGAATTGATCCATTTGTTCAAATGTCCATCCATCAGGATTCACATTTTTATCATGTTCTGAAATCATGTTGTCTGCACGAAATCGTTGATGACAACTTTCACATTCAGTTAAAGGGTCACTAAACCCACCAATATGACCACTTGCTTTCCACACATTTGAGTTTAATAGTATACCGCTATCTAGTAAGACATTTCCTGGGAATTCCCTTTGAAAGCGTTGAATCCATGCTTTTTTTATATTATTTTTTAGTAAACTACCAAGTGGACCATAATCCCAAGTATTCGCAAGACCACCATAGATCTCACTTCCTTGATAAATAAATCCAGTGGATTTAGCATATATCGTTAATGCTTCTAATGTTGCCATATTCTCACCTATTTTTAATCTTAACGTGTACATGATACTCTATGTACGCGATAATAAATTTTTTTAACTCTTGAAATTGTAAAGTTGAAATCTTTAATATTGTATCATAATTTGTATATTTAAGTTGAACGAGTAAGATCAACGTATCCATCGAGATATCACTTAATAAACTGTCTCCTAGATACGTTAGTGACGCATGTGCGATATTAAATCCTGACACTTCTCTCCCATCTGCTTTTAAAGGTATGTCATATCCAATATGCTTTAATAATCGAATCATAAAACGACATATTTGCTGTCTTATATCTTCGTGTTGAAACACTTCTAATAGCTCTTGAAAAATCAATTTGTGAGGATCATTTGAATCAATACATTTATCAATAACTTCAAGCATAAAAGCGACATAAGTCATAGTATCAAAAGATGCTTTAATTGTTTGAAAATCATTTATAATGGATAATTTAGAAACAGGAATGAGTCCTTCTTTTACGTCAATATCTGCTTGAATATAATTAAAATACTGAGATGCAATACGTAAATCAGAAGTCATTTTTTGAGCACCTCTTGCATGTAAAGTGACTTTACCCAAAGAAGTATATAGATAGACTAACCGATTGGATTCTAAATACGGAAGTACTTTATAAGTGATACCCTCAATCACTAGTAACTCCATAACCAAAACGCATCACATCTTGCATTTTATTCCGCCAATCTTTTTTTACTTTAATCCATAATTCAAGATGCACTTTCCTGTGAAATGTTTTATTTAAATCTTGTCTTGCCAGCATCCCAATTTGCTTAAGTTTTTCTCCTTGTTTACCAATTAATATTTTCTTTTGAGAATCTCTTTCAACAATAATCAATGCACGAATGTCTAATGTTTTTTGTTTTTTATTTTCTTCAATAGATTCAACAATAACAGCAGCCGAATGGGGAACTTCTTGTTGTGTTAATGAAAGTATTTTTTCTCTAATCCATTCAGAGATGATCTGATATTCTTGTTGATCAGACGTGTAGTCTTCAGGAAACATCGGTCCTTCTTCATATGCATGCTCTAAAATAGATGCTTCTAAGTGTTGAAGATACGTTTCTTTAAGTGCAGATATTGGAATCACTGCATCAAAATCTCCTAATGTTAAATAAGACATAATCATGGCATCGATATCTGATTTATTACTTAATTGATCAATTTTATTGATGACCAATATAATTGGAATATTTAAGGTTTTAAACGTTTGATACAATTTGTCATCATATGGCTGTTTTTTTCTATCCACAACCCAAAGCATGACATCAACATCGAGTAATGCTTGATTGGCTTGTTTAACAATCATTTGATTTAATACATGTTTAGATTCATGAATACCTGGTGTATCTACGAATACAAGTTGAAAATTAGGTGTGGTCTTCACACCCAATATTCGATGACGTGTTGTTTGTGCTTTTTCACTCGTAATGGCAATTTTCTCACCTATCAACGCGTTAATTAATGTTGATTTTCCAACATTAGGTTTGCCAGCAATGCCTACAAAAGCAAATTTATGTGTCATGTATTTAGCGTATCTTCAAACTTAAACCCATATGGTAAAAGTGTTTCTTTTGTCATGACTTTTGTTTCTCCCGAAAGATTCGCAAGTGTAATTTCACAATTATCTGGAAGTAATTCAAACATGACTTGTCTGCATGCACCACAAGGAGATACAGGCTTATTATGATCTGCGATCACTGTCATGGATACGATATCTTCTTTTTTATATCCTTGGCTAAGTAAACTAAATAGTGCACTTCTTTCAGCACAGTTTGATAACCCAAAGGAAGCATTTTCAATGTTTGCACCATGAATGATGGTGCCATCTTTTAGTAATATGGCTGCACCTACAGGGAATTTTGAATAAGGAACATATGCTTTTAATCTTGCTTTTTTTGCCTCTTCAATCATGGTTTCGCTCCAATCCTGCTTGTTTTAATATTGCTTCTTGTTTTTCAAACATTTCTTTTTCTTCTTCAACCGTATGATGATCATAACCTTTTACGTGTAAATATCCATGTACTGCTAAAAACGCAATTTCTCTTGCTTCACTATGACCATATTCAATCGCTTGTTGTTTCATGTAATCAAGATTAATGAAAATATCTCCTAATACATCAACAAATGATTCTTCATACGGAAAACTTAACACATCGGTCGGCTTATCTACGCTTCGATATTGAAGATTCATCTCATGCATATGTTTATTATTAATCATAATAATGTTGATCGCTTTTTCTTCTACAATCATAGAAAAAACATGATTTAAAACTTTTTCATATGTCTCAATATCTTCACTGGTTTGATTGTATACATTGATGATCATGACTGTTCATATCTTTCTAAAATTCGTTGTACAAGTGGATGACGGATGACATCGATATGATCAAATTGAACAATGTTAATATCTTTGACACCTTTTAATTTTGATAAGGCGTCATGAAGACCTGATGACACACCTTTAGGAAGATCTGTTTGACTCGGATCCCCTGTAATTAACATTTTTGATGAAAACCCTAATCGTGTTAAAAACATTTTCATTTGAGACACTGTTGTATTTTGAGCTTCATCTAAAATCACAAACGCACGCTCTAATGTACGTCCTCTCATAAAAGCAAGTGGGGCAATTTCAATAATCTGCCTTTCTATCAATGTATTGGTTTGTTGTATACCTAACATATCATATAACGCATCATAAAGAGGTATTAGATAAGGATCTATTTTTTCTTTTAAATCTCCTGGTAAAAATCCTAGGTTCTCTCCAGCTTCAACAACAGGTCTTGTTAAAATGATTTTTTTCACTTGATTCATCTTCAATGCTTGAAGTGCCATCGTGACACCTAAAAATGTTTTTCCAGTACCAGCTGGACCGACACCAAATGTTAAATCATTTTTTGAAATAGCATCAATATAATCTTGTTGATGAAAGGTTTTAGCTACGATTTGTTTTCCAACATAATTCGTATAAATTGGTTTTCTGTTTTTATATAAAGATAATAGATCATCTGCTTGATTGCGTTCAACACTTTTAATCACATACATCACATCACGCTCTGTAAGTGAAAATTGATGCTCTGCAAGATCAATAAGGATGTTAAATATCGTCTCTAACATATCTTTTTGATCATCGTCAGCATCACAAACAATATGTTTTCCTTGAAGGGAAACAGTAACATTCATGTACTGTTTAAAAACTTTTAAATTTCGATCGTGATTACCGACAAGTTTAGAAATTGCATCGACATGATCTATTTGTCTTTCAAGTGTCATTAAACCCCTACTTTCATGATGATATTATATCATATTTAAAGAACAAAAAAGCACATGTTAACATGTGCTTAATATGATTTTTTCTTTGCATTTTTCTTTGCGTTTGCACGCTGTTTCATTTTACGATCCACACTTGGTTTAATGTAAAATTCTCTTTTGCGAGCCTCCGCGAGGGTGCCTGATTTAGATACATCTCTTTTGAAACGCTTGAGTGCATCTTCAATTGATTCGTTTTCTCTAACGACTGTTTTTGCCATGCTCAACCCTCCCTTCTCGCTAAGTTTTGATGTCATAAAAATGTCATTAATGTTTGTATGGCTAGAACCCCTGCAATTTCACTTGAATATATGAGCGGTCCCAATGAGGCGCTTAAAGCTCCTTTTGAGATTAAGTCATCTCTTTCATCTTGATGGATACCACCTTCAGGTCCAATAATAATCATGACTGGATCACTGGTGTCATCTTTAATTATTTGTTTACTTAATTCATCAAACAAATACGTTTTATCATAAAGTTTTATATCATCTAATTTTGAGAGGAACTTGATTTCTGGAATATCATCTCGGTGTGATAGTTCTGCAGCTTCTTTTGCAATCATCTGATATCTTAATTGTTTTTGATCACTTGGTAATTCTTTGACAATCGAATATTTCAATGGCAGTAGAATGATTTTATCTACACCTGCCATTGTCGCATACTTAATTGTTGTTTCTACTTTAGGATGTTTTGGTAACCCTTGAACAAGCACAACTTGTCTTTTATGAATCTTAGGTAATGCTTTGATGTGTTTGTAAGAGACCTCATCTGCAATGATCACCTCAGAAATATAACATGCATCATTACAAATGATGACGTGATCATGGCTTTTCATGCGCATCACATGTTTGATATGATGCTGATCACTTTTTGAAAGTGATGTTGTGCCACTAGGTATAAAATACCTTTGCATAAATTATCTTAAGTTATTTGATAATAATACTGCAACTACAACAATCACCGTTAAAATAATCGTACCACGCGTTAAAAATAATTCTAAACCACGGGTTTTTCTTTCTTTAAATAATTCAGATTTTTCACCACTAAATGCGCTTGAAATATCATCTGAAGATTGTTGTAACATCACTGCACCAATAAGTAAAATAACAGCGATTAATGCGATAAAATCTACCCAAATCATAATATCCTCCATAAATCCAATTCATTATAACAAAGTCAACCTTTTTTGTCAACGAGAGAGCCATTTTCTAAATGTAAGACTTTGGATGCCAATAAGTCTATATCACGTTGATGATGTGTGGCAATGATCACTGTCAATTGATGTTTGTTGAATAGTGTTTTTAAACTTGGTATGAGCACATCTTTAAGTGATTCGTCTAAATTCGAAAATGGTTCATCCATCAATAACACTTTTGGACGACTTGCAAGTGCTCGTGCAATCGCAACACGTTGCATTTGACCCCCAGAAAGTGTATGCGGATAAGCATCTTTATAGGCTTCTAATTCTATTTCTTTTAGTAAAGACATGACATACGGTTTCAATAATGGTTTTGGCATCTTGATACATCCAAAAGCAATATTTTGAAATACGGTCATGTGTGGGAAAAGTGCATAATCTTGAAAAATAAAGCCTACTTGTCTTTTTTCTGGTCGAATACAATTACCGTCAATAGAAACAACACAATTAGAATCAATATGAATCGCACCTGCATGGGGCGTTTCTAGTCCTGAAATTAATTTGAATAATGTTGTTTTTCCAGAACCTGAAGGCCCTTGAATTGCAAGAATATCTCCGATATTTAAACTTAAAGAGAGATCTTTAATGACCTCATGATGACCATATGAAAAAGATAATTTTTCTATATTAAGAAACATTATTTTTCCTTCCAAAACATTGTAGTAAAATGATCAGCATACTCGTTAAAATGATGAGTAACACACTTGCAAAAGATGCCTTAGAAATATCTTCATTATTGATGGATGTAAAAATTAATGTTGAGAGCGTCTGTACATTAAAAGGTCTAAGCAACAATGTCATTGGTAACTCTTTTATAATATCAATAAAACTTAATATAAATCCAGCAAATAGTCCTTTTTTGATCATTGGTAGATCGATGAATACAAGTGTTTTTAATTTGCTTTTTTTTAACGTATAGGCAGCAAGCGTATGTTGCGTTCCTATAATATCATATGTCGTTGAAATTTGTTTATATCCAACAGCAAAATACTTAAACACATAAGCAATGATCAAAACAACACTGCTTAATGATATGATTAATCCTCTTTGGAATAAGATTTGATACAGTGGATTTAATAATTGATCAAGACGAATATAAAAATAATAATATATTAATGCAACCATAACCCCTGGAAAAGCATATCCAACAAGTGGCAACTTAAATATAGACATCCCTTTTTTATGATGCATCAGTCTTTGTATGTTTTTTATGATCAATGCAAAAAGTATAATGGCTGCACTAGAAATGAACGTCATCATAAGTGTTTGAATCAATGCCTGAACAGAAGACAATACAGAGGCTATGTTAACTGATTGCACACTATTTAATATAAGTTCAATCATTGGAATGAAAAGACTGAATAGACATATGAACCATAGTGGTGTTGTATATAACATCGTCTCTTTTAACGTTAATTTTCTTAAATACGATGTCACATTAGATTTTGATGAATCGATGATGGATTGTTTAAATATAAACACATATATTGTAGAGACAAATAACAGTACCACAACATATATCAATGCTAAATAAAAACTGGATGTTAAATCATTCATTTGAAACCAACTATCAAACATTCCAACAGTGAGTGTTTTGATATTTAAATATTTCGTGACACCATAATCATTGATTGTTTCAAATGTAATAAAAAGTAATGCTGACATGAATGTCGGCAACATGAGTGGGATATGAATACGTGTTAAACGCTTTAAGAAAGGAATTCTAAGTAATCTCGCAACATCAAAATGATGTGTGTTTCTTGTTTTAAAATACACTTTAAATGATAAATATGCATAAGGAAACAAAGATAAACTCAGTATAAATATTGCCATCGGCATTGAAAACACAATGCCACTAAAATCTAATCCTAAACTTGATAGTATTTGATAAAGTCTACCACTGTAAGAAAGTGTATCAACGTAAATATAACTCAGTACATATGCAGGAATGGCTAAAGGTAAGTAAAGTAATAATGACAATATCCTTTTTCCTTTAAAAGACATTGTTTCAATGATATATGCTGCATAAAACCCAATCATCATACTAAACACACTGACACTTAAGACTAAAGTCATTGTATTAGTAACATAAGTCGTTAGTAAATTTGAGATAATAAATGACCATTTTGGTGCATCACCAAAAAACATAGTAATCGCAAATACAAAAGGCATCATCAATACAAATGTGATGATGACCGAAGATTTAAAAAATGGTTTTTGGTTTTTAATTGTAGTTTTTATGTCCAATTCGCCCCTATCATCAATTCAAAAGCACGTTCATGATATAATCCTAAATCAGATAAATCAATCGATTGACGTTTAAACGTTCCCCACCCTACAAGAAGTGGATGCCAAGTTGTGTATGGATTCACAGGATACTCATAATTAACATTTGTAAAATGTGTTTGAGCACGATCACTCGTTAAAAAACGTAATAATTGTTTTGCGCCATCTACATTATTTGCATGTGTGACGATACCGCCAGCACTTAAATTGATATGTGCACCTGATGCATTGTCACCTTGATTCGGGAAAAACACACCGAGAGATTCTCCAACAGCACGTTCACTTTCATCATCTGAATTCAATAACAACCCCATGTAATACGTATTCATAATAGCAAGGTTCGCACCTACATTTGATGCAACAAGTTTTGCTTGATCACGATCATTTCCAGCAGGTTCTCGGTAAAAATTTGAAACAAAACCATTCAAAAAAGGTTGTGTAATAACATCTCCTTGTGTCATCAATATGGATGCAATCCATGAAATATTATATAAATTTGAACTGGTTCTAACAGCAATTTGATTTTGCCACATTGGATCCGCTAAATTTTCATAAGTTGATAATAATGATGGATCTATGCGATCTTTTGCATACATAATGACACGTGCTCTCATTGTAAGTCCATACCAGTGATAGGTGTCATCGTAAAGTCCATCATCGACTTGACTTTTCATTACTTCATCTTCAAAAGGTTGCAATAGAGATGCATCCATCGCACGATATAATCTACCAGCATCTGCAAATATCAACACATCTGCCGGCGTATTTTCACCTTCAGTTATTAATCTTGCAACAAGTTCATCTGCACTCGCACGAACAACATTAAGTTTTATTCCCGTGTCTTCAGTAAACTGATCAAAAAGTATTTGATCTGTATCGTAATGTCTCTCTGTGTAAATCACAACAACATTTTGATCACTTGCACATGACATAAGTGTCATCAATAATAAAGCATCCATGATAAGACTCAATATTTTTTTCAATGCAAACCCCTTTTGTGATATATTTTTATTTTACTTGATTAAATGAACAACTTTCAAATGATATCATAAAAAAAGCTAGCCATGCTAGCTTTATTCATAATGTGTCATACCAAGTTCTGAAAACATTTTAACTTTAACCTTTGAATTTTCCATCATATCATTTTTGCTAAATTTCTTTTGATCATCAAGTTCAATCCAATCTTGTCCTCGATGATGTTTCATAAAATGAATGACATCATAAAAACTATAGCCATCATTTTGGTTTAAGTGATACATTCCTGGTAAATACCTTTCTACAAGATCAATAAGCGCATGACATGTATCCTCTAAAAACATCAATGATAAGTATAACCCTTTTGATGCAGACATCACACCTCTTTGTCTCATTTGTTCTTTTACAAAAGATAACATGTTATATCCGCCTGGTGCATCGCCTATTTGCCACGCAAGTCTAACGACGTAACTATCTGGATACACATCAAAGCATAGATCTTCTTGTTTTATTTTGCCTAGAGCGAAATCATCTGTGCCATCTGGTCGATCATAAACTTGATAAGGAGCTTCTACTTGTTTCCCACTAAAGACTTTATAACTGGATGTAAACACAAACTTTGCCTGATGTTTTTTTGACCATGTAAGCAAATGCTTTGTCATCGTTTCATCTGATTTCGCTAAATGCATAATGGCATCAGGATGGATTTTATCTAAGTATTGATGAACGCTTTTTTCATCAGAAATATCGACTGAATTTCTATCAAATGAAAAAGGTTGATGATTTCTTTTTTGAATGATTTCTATAAGTTTTTTACCAATGGTACCGGATACACCCGTGACAAGTATGTTCATAAGTCCTCTTTTAGACATTTATATATGATTTTTATATAATAAGTATATCAAAGAGTCGGAGACACTACTTAGAAAGTGAGTAAGAACCCATGAATTCACAAAAACCAACATATACATTTAAAAAAGATGATTTTAAACATCATACTTATGATAAAGTTAGATATGGTGACACAGATAAACAGGGACATGTCAATAATGCCATGTTTGCAAGATTTTTAGAATCTTCTCGAACAGAAATCCTATATCATCCTGATAGACCATTACATAGTGAGGAGACATCCTTTGTGATTGCGAACATGTCCATTGATTTTCTTTCTGAGATTCACTGGCCTGGTCAAGTAGATTTATATGCAAACGTATTAAGAATTGGTAAAAGCTCTATTACTTTTGAACAAGCAATTTATCAACAAGATGTGTTATGTGGATATTCAACGTGTGTCATCGTCCATGTTTCAAATGAAACAAAAAAGTCGACACCATTACTTCCTTTTGCAATTGATTATTTAGAAACATTAAAAAAATGAATCCTTATTTAGGATTCATTTTTTATATTATATGCAAGGATTTTTCTTATAAGATCAAAAGGTATCTTAGCATCTAAAGGTATCTGAATCGCACCCTTAGAAGTTTTATAGTCTTTTAAATCTTCTTTAAATATTTCTATTGCTTGATGATGAGGATACAATCCTATGTGTTTTTGATACACATTAAAATATAAAATGTTTCTTTTTATTTTATAACTTGGCATGCCATATGACCAACCCTCAATAATCCTTTTATCTAAACTTAAAATACACGTTCTAATTTCAGATGCTTTGGCTTTTATATCAGGAGATAGTGTCTCCATCCAAGCCTTTACTCGCTCATTCATCGATAGCATCCAAATCAGGATGACTGAGTTTTTTCATATCATAATGCGTTGCATAGTAGTTTCCCATCAATCGAGTGAGAGGATGATATGCTTCAA
>Ga0181590_10001641_pt1 | contig 18935 bp, 22 predicted proteins | sample 071ome_34_FD_132446 | JGI IMG/M metagenome (GOLD analysis project Ga0181590, IMG submission 132446) | Coastal salt marsh microbial communities from the Groves Creek Marsh, Skidaway Island, Georgia - 071411BT metaG (megahit assembly) | ecosystem: Environmental > Aquatic > Marine > Intertidal...
CATTTACCTAGACACTTTGTAGATATAATAAATGACGATACAAGTTTTTTGTTATCAGAAAATCCAAATGTAACTTCAGAATTAATTATTGGAATTGATTTCAAAACAATTTGGATTGATAAATCAACCAGTAATAACACTAAATCAATAATCATGAACTATTTGAAAATGTTTTTGTTGAGCTTACTTTCAGATATTGAAGATAAATGCATGTTTGGCGATAAGGATATATTCGAAAATATGGCGAGTTCTGAATTCCAAGATAGAATGCATACCATGATAGAGGATTTAGAAGGTTATTTTAAAGACAAAGATAAGACACCAAATATACCTAAACCAGAAAAAATCGAAGAACAAATGAACACTATTTTAAATGGAACTATTGGTAAAATGGCAAAGGAAATAGCAGAAGAAACACTTCAAGACATAACTACTGACATTTCCCTAAACAAAAACAATCCTGAACTTCTAAAACACATATTAAATGATCCTTCGAAAATCATGAACTTAACAAGTAAGATCGGAAAAAAATTAGACGCAAAAATAAAGAATGGAGACATCAAAGACAACGAACTCATGCAAGAAGCTTCAAATATAATGGAAACCATGACAAATATTCCAGGTATGGAAATCATGCAAGACATGGTATTTAAAATGTTTAATTCAGATCATGTCAAAAAAAATAAAATGCATCAAGATATGAAAACAGCTAGTACAAAAGAACGAATGTTACAAAAGTTGAAGCAAAGACAAGCAGATAAAGCGTCAAACAATGAGCACAAGTTTAGATCAGAAAATTCTGAGCCTATGCAAAAAAGTGCCCGACCTAAAAAGAAAAATATAAATAAAAAAAAGAAAAATAAATAAATATATCTTATATACCACAAAGATGAAAAATCAAAATATACATGTGAGTACAGTGAGTGAATCATTTTGGTTTAACGAACCGAGTATATTATTCCACTATCCATATATTCAAAAACTAGTTCCCAATTCGAATGATTCTTTATCTGGAAAATTAAATGCACTTAGCAGATTAATTATTTTAATATCTTTTGCAACTATAATTATTTTTCCCGAAAAAAAGGTTAAACTTTTGATAACGTTGTTTATTACTTTAGGAAGTATCGTTATATTCGAGAGAAACAATAAGATTGTTGAAAAATTTCAAACAAAAGTGAATACACAACCAAAAGCAATAGTAGAAAATAATCCTATTCGAACTCAATCTACAAAATCAAATCCTTTAATGAATGTATTGACTCCTGAAATAAAATACAACCCAAAACGTGGTCCTGCTGTATCAAGTAAAACCACTCAACAAGAAATTAAAAATAATATAAAATCACATTTTAATTCTAATTTATTTCGTGATTTAAATGATGAGATTGATTTTGAAAACTTTCAAAGAAAATTTAATGTTATGCCAAACACATGCATACCGAACGCTCAAGATTCGTTTATAAAATTCTGTTATAAAAATACAGCTTATGACAAAGAAAAATATACACACTCTAAATAATAAAATATATATACATAATAAATATATATGTCAAGTGTGCATAATTACATGTTCGAAAATTTATCTAGAGTAGGTGATGACGTTGTAACTTTATCTGAACAAAATCAAATGAATACTAAATTTGGATCATATAATACAACAAATTTTTTCGCAAATAATAACTGTTTAAAAAATCCAATTAGCTTGTCTACAAAACAGCCAAGTGTATTTATAAATGGAGGAAAAAATTCAGTAGGACTACAAGGTTGTGCGGTAGATCAAGACAATACACTGCGTATTCAAACAACACAAACGAATATAAAAGGTCGTGTAAATTTATTCACAAGACCTTTTTTGACTGTACCATATTTGGGAAAAGGGAGATCTTCAATAGACGAAGAAACTAGGTTAAAACATGGAGACAGTATATCTAACAAAAAAACTGTCACAGGATTATCTGAAGAAAGTCATAAAAACCCAGAAGAGTATCCATTAATTGATTCTTTACGTCATACAGTGACTAATCCAAACAATCTAGTAGAATCAGTTGCTGACAAAAATTGGATTCGAGGAGGGGCTTCTTCAAGGGATTTAAATCGCGAACAATCAGATAAAAGCAAATAAATAACCTAAACAATATAAACGATGATAAATATTTAGTATTATATGAAATTAGACTACAAAACATACCCCCCAGACAAACAATTGATTGAATATCAAAATACAATACTGAAAATATTTAATTTGAATATTTTTAAAGAAGATATGATTGTATCGACTTTGAATGAAATCTTTGATACTTTGGAAAAACATTTATTTATAACCGAACCTATAAAAAAAATTCTGTTGGAAAAGGCAAGTTTATTACATTCCACTGATTTAAAAATTGGTTTCATGATACTGTATTCTTACGACTTTTGTGATATATTTCACCCAATAATTCAAAAAGGAGTAGAGAATAAATGTACTCCGAAAGATTTTGAAGAATGTATTTTACGGTTAGTACAATAATGAATATATAATATCTTTTAATTACATAAATGAAAACGAGAAAACGTATTCAACAACACCAAATACACAAATCTTTGAAATCAAAGAAATCAACCACCACGAAACCTATAAATTTTTTAACCAATCCATGCAATACACAAAATAAAATAAATGTTTTATTTTGTGTAAAAACAGTATCTAGTTTGAGGAACAAAATTCCGTTATTTCAATATAAAAAAAGGAAAGGCAATTACACATTTCATTTGAATTCAAAAAAGTATACAATTTCATTCAATTATAAAATGGGTAGTGGATCTTATGCTACAACTTGGAAATCTACTTATATATCTGATACACATGCTACTGATATTATAGTTAAAAGACCCATAATAGATATTGACAAAAATAGTTTTTTGCATGAGATTTTCATCCATCTTTTGCTGTTTTGTAGCTACAAAAAATATTCGTCAACTTTGGGATATATACCAGAAATCAAGGTCATATTTAGAACAACGAAAACCAATATACTCTATGGTATGGAAAGTTTAGATGGTACTTTGTGGGATTTTATAAGTGATAATCTAGAAAATCAACAGCAAATATATATAGCGTTAAAAGATATCGTCAGCTTTTTAAACGATTTACAAATAAAATACAAATTAATGCATAGGGATTTTCATCCTGGAAACATTATGTATAAAAAGAATAAAAAAAATTATCAATGGTATTTTATTGATTTCAATATGTGTTTTCTCACGATAAACAATAAACAAATTAATGAAATGACCAAAACAAAACATTATCATATTATACACACTTTCAATCCAACTCATGATATAAGATTACTGTTTTTGTACATATATGAACATTATATGAACAGATTACCACATATGCTACTTCATTATATATTGTCGTTATTTGAAAATGTAGCTCATTACTTTCCAAATATAAAAAAAAAGGAATCAAGTGAATATTTCTTTACAAATCATGCTTATGGTGATATTGTTCATGAATATGACGAAAATTTTCACCCTAAAAATGTTTTACAATACTTACAAGCAATGATTCAAAATGAATATACAGTTACGAAAGTAGAAATTAATAAAAATATTATCAACAATAATAATATATTCAATACGTACATACAAACCAGTAGGAATCTGTTGAATATATATTTATAATTTAAAAAATATATTTTGTTTAAATATATGAGTTCTACAAGATTGAAAAATCAACCAGGTGAATATAAATTAGAACAATTACGGAATCAACAAGCATGTGCAAATAGACTTAGTGAACATAGAACAATATCTAATAATACAGTTTTACCTGAGTTTGGGTTTAATGTAAGTTATCTTCCAAACCACTTGCTATCGAAGAACGCTGTAGATATTGAAAGTAATTTGTTTGGTGTAGGAGCTTCTAATCTAGAAAAAAAACCAATTCATTTTAACCCATATTTAAATCGTTTGAAAGATATATCGTTCTTTGAAAGACCAGAAGTATTTGTACCACCTCCCCTAACACATTCTCTTTATCAACGTCCGGTCATACCATAATGTAGTATTATTATATAAAGTATTTATATCTAATATAATAATAAATGTCATTTACTCGTTTTCATTATGATAAAGCTCGAACGCAAAAAAAATTACAAGAATCTACTGGTCCAGGGAGATGGGTACTGAATACACCAGGACAAGGTATATCACCTTTATATTATGAAGATCCCCATATACGTCTTGAAAAATGGGGTGGAAATGTATATTCGAATCCTGTAGATGTATCAAGTTATCTTCAAGGTAGAAATAAAATTGTTTCTAGGGATACTATCACGCATGTGAAAAAACCATTGTTGCCGAGTAATCCACAATCATATCCAAACATGAAATCATATACAAGCGAAACACGAGTTTCACACCCAGTGTTTTTATACAGAGATAAAGAACAAACACGTTGGGAATATCCATTACTAGATCCTCAAGAACCTGTTGTATTTGAAACAGACCAATTTCAAACTATGAGCTCCCGTATATTACAAAAGAACGTTTTTGTACCCAAACTTTGAGAAAAATATAAGATGTATAATATAATTTATAGAATGGAAGCTGTAGTTCCGATCATTGCATTTACATGGCTGTATAATATTTCCAGACAAAAAAAAAAGGAAACGTTTTCTAATCAAGTAAGTGAATTCAAACAACATGAAGAAGCAACAAAATATGAAAATACGCAATTCAATAGCAAGGCTAATGTTGAATTAGATTATCAGTCATATAAAGAGGATAATCCAGGTGCTAAACAATATTTTGAAAAACAACAGGTTTTAAGTGACTCCAAAATTAAAACACTAGCTGGTGAAGAAATCAGTTCAAATATGTTTACACACAATAACCAACAACCATTTTTTGGATCATCAGTCAAACAAAGCTCTTCAACATATGGTAGATCCGAAAATGTTTTGGATTCTATGAATGGATCAGCAACGCATTACAACAAGAAACAAGAAATAGCACCATTATTTGCTCCATCCAAGGATTTAAAATGGACGAATGGAACTCCTAACAAAACAGATATGTTGAGATCAAGGATGCATGTTTCAAAGATTAAAAACAATGAGAAGCAATTTGAAAGTAAACAAATAGCACCAGGGTTTAAAGGTATAGAAAACAATGGTGGTGAGCTTGGATTTAATACAGGATTAATTGGTCGTGATCAATGGATGCCAAAAACTATTGACGATTTAACTGTCAACACAAAACAGACATACAACGGACGAACATTACATGGGAAGAATGTTGTTTCAAAACGAGGTATTCAAGGAGAATTTGAAAAACATAGACCAGATACTTATTTTATTAATACACCAGAAAGGTATTTTACGACAACTGGTGTAGAACAAGCACCCAAGGCAAGATCAAAAGAAATATTAAAAGCTGAAAATAGAATATTCACAACGGCAGAAAACTATGGTGTTCCTAAGTATTATAATAAACCTTATACTCAGGGAAAATACGAAACGCCACAAAGACCAACACTCGACCCTCCAGTCAAGCATGTCAGTAATATATATAGTCCACAACAAGATAGATCAAATGCTGTAGATATCCAACATTTCAAGGCTAGTCAGAAAACAAATCCACGTAATACGGCTTTTTATGATTCTCTTGATTATAGTGCATTATCTAATATTGTCAAAGCAACTATATCGCCAATAATAGATACATTACGCCCGACTAAAAAATATAATTCTATTGGAAACAGTCGAGGTCCTGGTAATGCTGGTTCAACTGTACCTGTAGGATCTATTTTTAACCCAGCTGATCGAACAAGGACAACCATTCGCGAAATGACAGAACATGGTAGTGGACACCAATTTGTTGGAAATCAAAGCTTGCTTCAAAATCGAGGCGAATCAGGTTATATCACCAATAAAAATACACCTGTTTCACAACAACGTGATACGACAAGCACCAGTCATATTGGAAACATTGGCAATACTAACGTTACATCACAACAATTGATATATGATACAGCATATAATGCTAATTTAATCGATAAGAGTAAACTATCAGTTGGACGTGATCCAACAAATAGTAGCGTGAAGTTGTATACAGCACACGAAAATATGAATGTTTCAATAAATAAATCAGATAAATTAGAAAATGAATTTATTGGAGGTAATCCTGGTACGTCTTCTACCTATATTCCAATGAAGGATAGTATTGGAGAGATGAATGTAAAAAACGGTCAATTAGATAATAAACACAATGAACGATTCAATCCTGAATTATTAAACGCATTCAGGAAAAATCCATATACACAATCGCTACATACTTTTTGAGAATGATATGCGTTTAAGTTATATAATGTAATAAGTTTATTCAAAATATAATTAAACAAAATAATTGAATTAAACTATTATGATACAAAATTTACATGCTTGTGTAAAACATAAATTTGATCTTTTCATAGAAAATAACAATATACCTAATATAATTTTATATGGTCCTTATGGAAGTGGTAAAACAACATTATTACATTATCTGTTGAAAAATATATATAAAAATGTAAACAATAAAAACGAATACATAATGTACATTAATTGTGCTTTTGGTAAAGGCATAAAATTTATTAGAGAAGAGCTGAAACTATTTGCGAAAACAAATATATGTTCACACGCACAAAACGAACCTTTTTTTAAAAGTGTTGTATTACTTCATGCTGATAATTTAACAATTGACGCACAAAGTGCTTTAAGACGGTGTATAGAAGTATTTAGTTTTAATACACGGTTTTTTATTTTAGTGAATCATAAATATCGTCTAATAGAACCAATTTTGTCACGATTTTGTGAAGTGTATATACCAAGTCCAATCATTAAAGATAAACAAGTTAATTTACATGAATATAATAAACTTAACTACAAAAATCCAGTTGTTATATACAAAAAAATAACATATAGGCTATCTAAAATAAAGCAATATAAAAATTTAATTCAATTAGCGTACGATCTATACAATATTGGTTGTAGTACAATAACATTTATTGATTATGTAAAATTTAAACATGGGGAAAATTTAAAAACTAACGAATATATATTTGACTGCGAATATATGCGAATAAATATTCGTTTTGAGGTAATGAGCTTATATCTGTGTTTAGAAAAGTACAAATTGCGTTTTTTAGGCACAAACGAAATATAATGTTGTTTCATAATGGACGATTATAATATTCAATCTTTGACAGACTCAAGGAATGCATATACTCAAATTTTTGTCGAAAAATTGTGTCCGGTGATAATTCAAGGATTTGACTCGATTTACCAAGATTCTATGAAGATATGCATCGATAATGACGAAGAAGATAAATATTTGATGACATTTCAAAATTTTTTAGCTCGTGTCCCTAAGTGGAATCAAAGCATTATTACTACCGAAGTCAATAGAATTAAGGAAGAAACTAATTGTGGATATTTGGAAGACTTGTTGACGTGTGTACACGTTACGCAACTGAAATTATTGACTAATATTCGTGTTGGAAATAATCAGAAAAAAATTTCAATACAAATACCAGATTTGAATAGTTTTATTCACAATGTGTATATTGAATGTGCGCGTAAAATATATAAAAATGTATATCTGTTTGAAAATATTGATTTACCTATACAAAAACAAAAATACAAGCGCGAATTAGAATTATTAATACAAACAAGTATTTTGATTACTATTCGTAATAATATGCCTATTGAATCTATTTTAAAGGCATATTTAGACGAGTCTATTGAACATGAAGTATTTGATAAAGTTGAAGAATTTGAAGAAGAAATAGAAGAAAAAGTAAATAATGACGAAATAGACATTCCAAACGAACAAATTCTTGCACAAACACCAAATCTTGATATAAATACAACAAATGTAGAGGATAATTTGAAAAATGATGTTGTATTAGATAAATATACTGAAGACACCCCGTTAGAAGAGACGTTGAATAACAATACAAATATTCAAGAAAATGTACCAGTCATAAATGCTCCTATAATAAAAGAGCCTGTAAAAAATGAAGAAATCAGTCAACCTACAAATAATGATAGTATTCAAAATAACGTAAAGTTCATAGGAGATGATGTTCAATTTGAATCCGAATATTTTACAGATGAAGATAGTGATTTTGGTACATATCAAAACAATATTCAAATATTTGATCACGATAAAGATTTAGACGATGTCACTGATTTAACTCCTAACAAACAACCCGAAAATGATTTAACAAATCTACTGGATATTGAAGAATTGTAAATTCGTTAGGATTCAACAAGAAATATATAATATAATGATATATGGATTATATTATATCTTTCATTTCAGCATGTATACTTACTATAATGCTAGAAATTGATAGAATGTACATTCGTAAAAAGCAATCAGAAGATAAATTATTCAAACAATTGTTGAAGAATTTTATTTTGGCATTTGTATCAACAATGATGGCATTATTGTGCTTTCGTCAGTTTTCATACTTGTTTCTAGGTAATAAAACCCCTTTTGTATTCACAACTGAACCAGAATTTTAAACTCAACACTTATATTAGTTTTAATGGAAACATGGTTCTAAAGCGTCTATATTCATTAAACAGGAATCTTCCATAGGTGTGTATTTTTGAACCACAAACCCTTCAAATATGCTATTCTGAATAACTTTATTTGGTGTATGATTATGAACTTTCCTAGCTATTTTTTTATACAATAAGAATCCTTCGTATCGTTCTTGTTGTATGGCTATATATTTTGGACTTTTATACAACATATTTTTGTTATCATCATCTAAACACAGTGAATGAATGAATTTAAATATAACATTATCATAAATGTCATAACGCAAATTCAGAAAATAATCATATAAAGAACAAGCTAATCTACACAAATCAAAAGAAAAATTGGGTTCGATTCTCTCTTTTTTGTCATTGAAAAACGGTTCACAATTATATAGAGAAGTAGCATCACCATTTTTGTGATAACTATCGCTACAATACCTAATATTTTTGTATTTGTAAATAGCTCTGCCAAAGTCTATAATTTTGTAAATTTTTCCAAAGGTTGGTACTGAATAGTATACACCATTGAACCGATAATATAGTCTTTTTTTACTTGTAGTTTTGTACATAATATTATCCGTATGCAAATCATTATGTGTAAAATCAAAAATTTTTTGATACGTATTCAATATCATAATCACTTGAAATAAGATAGAAGACCATTCCATATCCGAAAGTCGATTATTTTCGATGTAGTTATCCAGTGTATCTTCTAATTTTTCAATACATATCAACTGAGTCGGACACATCTTTATTTTCACAAATACATCTTCAAATTGTTGCTCATCAGAAAGTTCTGTTGTATCTGTATCCATATCTGTATCTATATCTATATCTGTATCTATATCTGTATCCATATCTGTTTCAACTTTCGAGTTTGTATTCAAATTTTTATTTGTATTAACACTAGTATCGTTTTTAGATTCAGTATCTGTTTCTGTATCTGATTCAGTATCTGATTTAGTATCTGATTTAGTATCTGATTTAGTATCTGTTTCTGTATCTGATTTAGTATCTGATTCAGTATCTGTTTCAGTATCTGATTCAGTATCTGTTTCTGTATCTGATTCAGTATCGTTATTAGCAGTTTTACTTGCTGTTTTATTCGTGGTATATATTTCTTCTAATATATTACTGTGGCAATTACGATTAGAAGTAAATGAACTATGAACGTAATCAGGAATTTGTTCCGTTTCTATATGTTTTAATGTCTTTTCAATACGTATGACTGGATTTATTTTTTTAGTTTGGCCGGAAAACAATTCAGAATATATTGCCTCGTGTAAACTAAATAATTTGCCATTGTTTTCATAAAAATATTTAGAATTTTCTAAGATATCCAATTCGTCTGTAACATTTATATCTAATTGTTTATAAACACATTGAAATGAGTCATAATATTGACACGCATGTTCAAAACAATGAATCTCTGATAACTTTGAAGACAAGAAATAAAAGAAAAAGTCCACATAAGATGCATTATGTATTGAATCTACCTTGTCTAAAACAGTCTTCTTATTGTATTCAGCCGTACATTTTTCAATACTATCCAAATGTTTGTACTTACCAGTCAAGTAATAAATAGGATTTATAATAGGTATCTTTTTAATAAAACAGTTTGTCTGTGAATTGTCGTTTAATACAATACTGTATGTGTCTGTATCTTTCATTTCCTCAATGTATTGTATATATTTACTATGATTCAATACTACACTCTTCCAATTTGAATTATTAAACTCAAACAATGAATTGTACAAAGGACAATAATTTTGAATATTTATTACATTGGCGTTATGTTGACTGAAGGATTCAAACAATCGATCATTATTACGCTTGACATAAGATACATTTATCATTTCAAGAGAATTATATTTTTCTTAGATTAAATAGTTTATTTTTAAACACATTCGTTCTTAATATAATATATTAATGTTTAATCATAATAAACATGAATTTGAAAATGAAAAAATTTAACATGAAACAAATTAAGTTTCGCCCAGACAAAAATGAAGGACCCGTAATCGTTTTGATTGGACGAAGAGATACTGGAAAATCATTTTTGGTCAGAGATTTATTGTACTACCAAAAAGATATTCCAATTGGTACTGTAATAAGTGGCACAGAAGCAGGTAATGGATTTTATGGAAACCATATTCCTAAATTATTCATTCACGATGAATACAATTCGGGTATAATAGAAAACGTACTAAAACGTCAATTAATGGTCAATAAACAGATTCAAAAAGAAAAACAAGCATATGGAAGAAGCAATGTTGACCCTAGAACTTTCGTAATCATGGACGATTGTTTATATGACAATTCTTGGTCTAAAGAAAAAGTTATGAGATCATTGTTCATGAATGGTCGTCATTGGAAAATCATGTTGATTATTACTATGCAATATCCACTTGGTGTTCCACCAAATCTAAGAACAAATATAGATTATGTGTTTATTTTACGCGAACCATATTTAAGTAATAGAAAGCGCATTTATGAAAATTACGCAGGTATGTTTCCTACATTTGAATCATTTTGTCAAATCATGGATCAGTGTACGGAAAATTACGAATGTTTAGTCATTAACAACAATGCAAAATCGAATAAATTAGAAGATTTAATATTTTGGTATAAAGCAGAAAGTCATCCTAATTTCAAATTAGGAGCACAAGAATTCTGGGATCTATCTAAAGATCTAGATTCTGATGAAGAAGAACAGTATAATCCGGATAGTATGAGAAATCACAATAAACCCAAAATACACGTTAAAAAAACCAATTGGTGAATTCAAATAATTTTTAAAATTGAATAATAATTTATTTTTTTCAAACAATATATTATTATTCAAATGTTAGAACCTTATTTCAATAAACACAATTCATTGGAGGTTGGAATAGACGAAGCTGGTCGCGGTCCATTGTTCGGTCGAGTTTATGCGGCAGCTGTCGTCCTACCTAATGATAACTCGTTTAGACATGATCTAATGAAAGACAGCAAAACATTTTCGTGTTCTAAAAAATTGAATGAGGTAGCAGATTACATTAAAACCAACGCATTGTATTATTCCGTATGCTTTGAGGAAAACGACGTGATTGACTCGATGAATATACTAAATGCTACCATGAAATGTATGCACAAATGTGTAAAACATTTAAATATTAAACCTGACCTATTGTTAGTTGACGGAACACATTTTAAAAGCTATTGTACCTTTTCAGAAGAACATGGGATCGAAAGCATACCTCATGTATGTATTCCTTCTGGTGATTCCAAATATTCTTCTATTGCCGCTGCTTCTATTTTAGCAAAATCAGAAAGAGACTATTATATTGATATGATGTGTGAAGTCTATCCAGATTTACATGAGAAATATGGATTCAAAAATAATAAAGGATATGGTACAAAAAAACACATTGAAGGTATACAGACTCATGGAATTACTAAATGGCACCGCAAAAGCTTTAAACCGTGCAAAAATTATGAATTCAGTGTAGAATCATGATTTTAAATATCAATGTTGTTCATTTTATTCTCAACATTCTTGTCTAATTGCTCTAAAAAATCATTCGAAGAAGAACTGTTGTTTGGTAATTCACTATTATTTGTTTTATACAAATTACCGTTTTTATCAATATTCTGAGTCAATTTTACTCCTGCAATCTTTGCTTTTTTCTTGTTGTCTTGAATAACTTGTTGTTTACTCTGTTTTAATCTTGCTTCAAAATCACGCTTTGAAATTTCTTGATTATGTATCTTTTCTTGCATAAGGTTATTCAAATCTTTTTCGAGGTATTCAACTTTTCCTGTTTTGTATGCGTTTGGTTCCCACGGCATCCATACACCAACTGGTCCCACAAATATATCATGATTAGGATCTTGTTTTCTAAGGGATTTGCAACGGAACTCAGCTTCTTCTTGTGTTTCATACGATCCTCTGATTTTAACCCCGCGAACATTAGTTTGAAAATTATTATCTTTGTTAAAAATATTGGTCAATTCGTCTTCCTTATGTTCTAAAAATGTTTTATAATTTTCATAAATATCGGGATTCTTTAATTCTTCCTTTTCCGAGTTTGCATATTCAGTAAAGTCCTTCATCATAGATTCAAGTGAAATGTTATACTTGTATGCTAAAAATTCCAAGTAGCCCTGAAATCTCTTTATTGAATGATTCATATCGAATGTTTTCACAAATTCTTCGAGAAAAAACATATTTTTTTGTTTTAAAACAGTTTCAGGTGATATAAACGATACGCATACAAATTTCTGTCCTGGAATCGCATTATCTTGATCCAAAACATCCACTTCTCTATTATTTTCATTCGACATAATATAATATTACTATACTATCGATAGTTTAAGTATTTTTCATACCTAATATTTTTTTCTAAAACTAACATATATGATTGATAAAGTTACAGAATTACTCGATTGGGGTGAACTTGCTAGAAGAGCTATCAAATACTTAATCGAGGGTATAGTTGTTGCAATTGCTGCCTATGCTATTCCAAATGTAAAAAGATCCCTGAATTTTGATGAGGTCATTTTGATTGCTCTTACAGCAGCTGCTACATTTTCTATTTTAGATACTTATGTACCTTCCATGGGTGTTAGTGCACGTACTGGTGCTGGATTTGGTATGGGTGCCAATCTTGTTGGATTTCCAGGTGGATTACATTAATTAAATCAAGGAAATCTTTTGATTATAATGTTCTATTCATATTATGATCAATGGGTTCTGATGAATTCCCAATTTAATTCATTGCATATTTTTTTCCATATATCGTCTTGTTCATTTCGTTTTTCTTGATCTTTTAACATATAAAAATACGGTAAGTATTCATCTTCGCGAAGTAATTCACATAATTTATATAAAACATAATAATAATTGAGAAAGTTGACACGTTCTACGGGACAATGTTTTGAATACGGCGTTTGTATTTCTAAGAAAAGGTTACATAGCTTTTGTTCTAATTCACAACTCATTCTTGGAGGCCTAATACCTAATTTTTCTTTGATAAATGATATATGTTCATAGTATTTGTTATATCCCAAATTTTTTAATATACTTTTAGTTTTTTCATTGGTTAAATCAGACAATTCGATTCTTTCCTTTTTTATTTGACTTCTAATATTTTCTATAATTTCGTCTTTAATATGTGTCGATTCTTTTGCTTGAAACTGAGCTATGATTTCTCGAAAATGGTTTATTCTTTTATACGCATAAAATGATACTTCCTTAGGCGGTTCTTTATACGAAGGCTTATCATGTTCTATGAGAATCATTTCACGACGATAACATTTTGTGCATATCATAACTCCCTCGTTTTCAATACAAGTCATGTCACCCCTACAAGAATCACAAACGTCATATGCTTTTGTATAATCGTCCATGTTGATAAAATTTGGATCCAGACTCGCAAAATATTCATTGTGATTTAAATTTGTTTCATTATTATTATCTGAATCTTTCACCTTGAAAAATTGATTCAATACAGTTTTTTTATTGTCGTTTTCCATAATAGATTTTTTGTTTTCAAAATAATCAAAAATATATTTAGAATTATTTAAATAATACGATTTACGCTTTTGTTTAATTTGTTTAATTTCTTTTTTCAATTCTTGGATATCTTGTTCATATGATAGTTTGTTGATTATTTCATTTGACGAAAAATCACCCAATTGTTTTTCGAGTTTGCGAAGTTTAGTTTTCATTCTAGGTAGTTGTTTCTCTTCGTGAATAATATCATTTATAACATTTTCGTGTTTAGTATCTACAGTAATAATTGTTTTCTTATCTACTTTGATATGTTTTTCTGTTTTTGGCTTAAATCGAGGCATTTTGATAATGAATCTTTAATGATTCTACATATTCACTTTTTAAGTTAATACAATGAACATATACTAAACTATCGTATAATGAGTTTACAATAGAAAAATACAATCGTTTTACGTAATTAAATATGGATCATAAAACAATTCAAAAAATGTTATTCATTCATAATGCAATTGAGAATGGATGGACCACACAAAAAAAACACAATTATTACATTTTCAAAAAAAAACACAACAATAAGATTCAATATTTCGACGAATCCTACATAGATACATTTATCAAGGAAAATAGTAATGTTACTTTTACTTCAAAAAACTAATTTCATAACTCAACATTATTTTTTTGTTAATTTTAATTGAATTTATAAAAAAATAATCTTTAGACATAATATACAACTATGGCTGGTGGTTTGATGCAATTAGTCGCCTATGGCGCCCAAGATGTTTATTTAACAGCAAACCCTCAAATTACTTTCTGGAAAGTCACATACAGACGCTATACCAATTTTGCTATGGAATCTATTGAACAGACTTTCAATGGAGCTGCTGACTTCGGTAGAAGAGTCCAATGTACTCTTTCTAGAAACGGAGACTTAGCTTACCGCACATATTTAGAAGTCACTCTTCCTGAAATCAAGAATGAAAGTACTTCTCAACATATGTATGCACGTTGGTTAGATTATCCAGGTGAACAATTAATCGATCAAGTCGAGGTTGAAATTGGTGGTCAACGAATTGATCGTCAATATGGTCAATGGATGCACATCTGGAACCAATTGACAATGACAAAGGAACAAGAAGCTGGTTACAACAAAATGGTCGGGCATACTACAGCTTTAACTTATTTGACTGATCCTTCTTATGCGAATATTGATACACCTTGTGCTGGTGACGGCAACGTTCAAGTATGCGAACCTAGAAATGCTTTACCTGCTACTACACTTTATGTCCCTCTTCAATTTTGGTTCTGCCGAAATCCTGGACTGGCTCTTCCTTTAATTGCTCTTCAATACCATGAAGTCAAGATTAACATTACTTTCAACAAAATTGAAAAATGTCTGTGGGCTGGGTCAAAAGGTCTTGACAAAAAAGAAGCGGACCCATTCACAAAACATACAGCCGCATACCAAAACAGCTTATTACATGCGTCTTTATTTGTAGACTATATTTTCTTGGATACGGATGAAAGGCGTCGTATGGCTCAAAACCCACATGAGTATTTGATTGAACAACTTCAGTTCACAGGTGAAGAATCTGTGGGATCCAGTTCTAATAAGATCAAGTTGAATTTCAACCATCCATGCAAGGAACTTATCTGGGTCGCTCAAAAAGACGAGCTTATTGACGAATGTTATATGTTCGAAGATTCAGAAGTACCAAATTCGAATGTGAAGGATATGTTCGGTTGCCAGTACTTTAATTACACAGACGCTATTGATGTACTCCCAAAATTAGTTGCTGGATACGGTTCTGTTGATAAGCTTCATTCTACAGCTAGAACTGAAAACCTGGGCGAAGATGGTGGTGATTTTGGTAATGGAAACGAAAACGCTGTACTTTTCAACGGCGATTTAGATAACAGTACTGCTGGTGCACATGTTGGACAAACTGAGGAAACTACCACATACGGAAACAAGTACACTGATGCCGCTCAATACGTCGTGTCTGAAACTTCTCGTTCTTTGAACTGTTGGGGTAACAATCCAGTTGTTTCTGCCAAACTTCAATTGAATGGTCAAGATCGTTTCTCTGACAGGGAAGGTTCTTACTTTGATACCGTTCAACCTTATCAACACCATACAAGACACCCCGATACTGGTATCAACGTCTATTCTTTTGCTCTTCGTCCTGAGGAACACCAACCTTCTGGTACATGCAACTTCTCCCGTATTGACAATGCTACCCTTCAGCTTTCTCTAAGCTACAATATGGTGAAAGATAGTCAAACTGCTAAGGTCCGTGTCTATGCCGTGAACTACAACGTCCTTCGTATTATGTCCGGTATGGGTGGATTAGCATATTCCAATTAAATGTAATACCCATTGTGATTTTGCTACCTTTTTAAGATATACAATATTTAATTAAAACATACTAAAATAGACTATACTAATTAGTATGTTTTCAAGTTGAGCATATCTTTTATATGGGAAACAAATATATATTCAATGTTGATATATATCGAACGAAAAATTAAATGAGATTGAAATCATAATTCTCTAAAAATTCAGTTTATTCAAAGTAAACAATTCACTGATTAAACCATTTAAAATCTTCACAATATATATTTTCAATCATGTCTATGCAAATATTTGTCAAAACACTCACTGGAAAAACAATCACATTAGATGTTGACACGAGTGATTCTATTTCTAATGTAAAACAGAAAATTCAAGATAAAGAAGGTATTCCACCAGATCAACAACGTCTTATTTTTGCAGGAAAACAACTAGAAGACGGACGAACCCTTGCTGATTATAATGTACAAAAGGAGAGTACATTGCATTTGGTTTTAAGACTAAGAGGTGGAAGAAGAATAGATAGGGAAATGTCTGTACACCATATTATAAATATATAATCTTTATCTACTTTATAAGAATGGGAAAACCAACATTAAAATATTGTGTAACTGGTAGTTTAAGTGGAACAACACGGTTCACAGTAAAACAATTTAATCATTTAACAGATACTGGAAAACAAACAAAAAATAGATTATATGCAACGAAACTAAATCCATGCTATTTAACGTTTAAGGACCGAATCAAATATGGTTATAATAAGTAAAATACTTTACAACGAATAATACATAAAATTGAACTATAAGTAGACATTGTTAATTATATAATTCATAATGTCTATATTAATAAGCATTGAAGGCAACATTGGTGCTGGTAAATCTACTTTGATACACCAGATACAAGATTATTTTGAAAACAATGTAGTATTTATTCAAGAACCTATTCATGAATGGAATACGATCAAAAACAAAGACGATAAAACAATATTAGAATGCTTCTATGAAAATCAAGAAAAATATGCGTTTTCTTTCCAAATGATGGCCTATATAAGTCGAATAGCAGCTCTTCAAAAAGCAATAGAGGACAATCCAGATTCTATATTAATTGTAGAACGTTCTGTATATACTGACAAATTTGTATTCGCAAAAATGTTGTATGATAACAAACAAATACATGAGATAGAGTATCAAATTTACTTGAAATGGTACGATTTCTTCTTAAAGAAATTACCTGCAATACATACAATATATTTAAGGACCAATCCCAACATTTGTCTGGAAAGAATTAAGAAACGAAATCGAGAAGGTGAAGAAAACATGGATATTTCTTACTTGGAAGAATGTCATAAATATCACGAAGATTGGATCTATACGAATATAGATGTTACAAACACGTTAATTATAACCGCAAATGCGGACAGAGACAAAGAAGATTATTCAGATATTATCAATTTAATCAAAGAGAATATTCAATCATGGTTACATAAAAACAAAAACTCTAAATCATAGCACAAATTCTAATACGCACAATAATACAGTTATAATGAACTTACATGCAACAAAAGCAAAAATATATTTCTTATTTTTCTTCTTTTCGTAATACCATTTTTTTATTTTATATAGTAAAGGATACTTCACAAAGGTTTTACTAGATTTTGTTTTGGTGTTTTTTTTTCGTTTAACTATGATTTTTCTCATTTTGCGTCTTTTTTTAATTTTACATTTGGGAATAGATAATTCAGAATATATTTTACGATTGCGTTTCATAATAGAATCTATATATTTGTTCGTTTATTTTTAAGTTAATAGTAAAACAAACTTGATAAATTAAATTTTAAAATCTATTTAAAGCTTTACTGGTATTAAAAAACACTTTAGTATGGGTAAAGCGGTTGGTATTGATTTAGGAACTACTTATTCATGTGTCGGATACTATACCAAAGGAAATGTTGAAATTATTGCGAATGATCAAGGATTTCGTACAACTCCTTCATTTGTAGCTTTCACAGAAAGTGAACGCTTGATTGGAAATGCCGCTAAGAATCAAGCTGCTAGTAACCCTAAAAATACAGTATATGATGCGAAGCGCTTGTTGGGTAAAACATTTGACGATCCTTCACTACAAAAAGATTTGAAACATTTTTCTTTTGAAGTAGTAAAATCTTCTGATAACCGCCCTCAGATCAAGGTGGAACACCAAAATAAGACAAAAGAAATGTATGCAGAAGAAATTTCAGCCGCAATCTTGACCAAAATGAAACAAACAGCAGAAGCATATCTTGGTGAAAGTGTTACTAAAGCTGTTATTACAGTACCTGCGTATTTTAACGATTCACAACGTCAAGCGACTAAAGACGCAGGTGCAATTGCTGGACTAGAAGTTTTACGAATTATTAATGAACCAACAGCAGCAGCTATTGCGTATGGTTTAGACAAAAAATCATCAAAGGAAACAAATGTTCTTATATTTGATCTTGGTGGTGGTACATTTGACGTTTCTGTAC
>Ga0181590_10001649_pt1 | contig 18872 bp, 19 predicted proteins | sample 071ome_34_FD_132446 | JGI IMG/M metagenome (GOLD analysis project Ga0181590, IMG submission 132446) | Coastal salt marsh microbial communities from the Groves Creek Marsh, Skidaway Island, Georgia - 071411BT metaG (megahit assembly) | ecosystem: Environmental > Aquatic > Marine > Intertidal...
AATATTGTCGTTTTCATCCTCCTGCATATTCTAATGAAAATACTTGATAATTTTTTGTCTCCTGAAGATTTAAATATTTTACAGGAAAAAATTTTTTCTAATGAATTTCCTTGGTATTATAGCAGAGTATTAGATAATAAAGATAAAGTATTGTGTGATGACAAGTACAATATTCAATTCGTCCATAAGTTTTATGGCCAATATAGACCTTTGAGTGATCACATACATTTAATGAGTCCATTTATGGATTTTCTTAAACCAAAAGCTTTGCTTAGAATTAAAGCAAATTTGACATCACGAACGGACAAAATCATAGAACATGGATACCATCGAGATCAAACTTTTCCAGATTTTACCACAGGCATATACTATCTGAATACTAATGATGGATATACCAAATTAAATGATGGAACAAAAATTAATAGTGTGGAAAATAGATTTGTTTTATTTGACGGATCAATTTTACACACTGGAACCACATGCACTAATAGTTACTGCCGAGCAGTTATAAATTTCAACTTCATTTGATTAGTAGTTGACAACTAAAACAAATTATTCTACAATTAATCTGTTCATGGGACGGTGGCGGAAGTGGTAGACGCACCAGACTTAAAATCTGTTGGGAGTATTCCCGTGGGGGTTCAAGTCCCCCTCGTCCTATTGCCCTAAATATCCTTTAGGGTAAGAAAGGAACACATGAAATACCGCATTGATACTTCTTATGTGTGGTATAATCGCGGAACACAAATTGTTCTAATGTATTTCATAAACCAAGTTCCATTTACTTTTGACGAACTTCCAGATGATTCTTTATATGATCAGGAACTAGTTGAACTTGCAGACAACGAAAGATCTTTTGAAGCAGAAGATTTGTATCAATCTTCTTATTACCTTATATTAGAAGAGTGTCATCCTCTTATGTTTGAGGTGGAACTTGAAAATCCAGAAATGTTGCCTGTTGATTAAATTTGCCCTTGTAGCTCAGTGGTAGAGCAACGGTTTTGTAAACCGTTGGTCGTCTGTTCGAATCAGATCGGGGGCTCTGAGTTCTATAACTCCAAAATGTCACTTTTATCACAACGAGATAGAGAACTTTCTATCAAAGCATTAGAATACTATTCTTCATTTGTGACTAATGAAACAGATAAGATGGAACTAAATGCTTTGATTAATTGGATTAAATTAGAATACACTAAAAATGAGAATTAATCTCTGGTATTGCTCCGAAATGCAAAAATGGCGTTGGACGCTGGTGGACAATAGTCGTCCTATTTGCAAGCAAGAATCGGGACAACAACCCTTTCTTCGTGATGCTATGAATGATGTAGCAAATACCGTAGAATATATGTTAGAATGCAAACAAACTGAGTAGAAATACCTAGATGAAATCGGATTTTTATATAGATAGGGTAGGTAAAGAAGACATCAAAGAACTTCTTTATACTCATCATTATCTTAAAGACGAATCTAAAGATTTCAAGTCGGGTTGGAACTATGGATTATTTAAACGGACTGAATGGGAATGCCCTCTTAGGATTGGGAAGTGCCTTGCTGCTTGCATTTTTACTGGTCTCCCTGTTCCAGAAATTGCCAAAGGAGCATTTGGGTTAGAAAGAAATCGGCAGGAAGGATTGTTTGAACTTTCTAGATTGTGTGTAGATCCAGAGGTTCAGAAAGAAGAATATAATATCACATCTTGGTTTGTAAGTCGTTGTATCAAAAAGTTTCGTAAAGATACAAGTGTTCGTGCAATCTTAAGTTATGCGGATTCCAATCATCATACTGGAATCATATATAGAGCTTGTAATTTTCAATATTATGGTCTGACTGATCACAAGAAAGACTTTTATTATGCGGATGGAACAAAGCATTCAAGAGGTTCTGTAAAAGGTTCTGAAGGTGAATGGAGGGACCGTAGTCGCAAACATAGATACTTGATGGTATTTGATAAGACATTGAATGTCTTGTGGGAAAAGCAAAAATATGGTACAATATAATTGCCGTGTGAAGGATAGTGCCATTCTGTGGTAGGACAAGCATCCAGTTATCTGGGTGCTTTTTTCTTGTGATAAATAATCTATAACAGAACTTATCGTGCAAATAAGATGCCTCTCAGTCGTTTAGATAATTTCCTTAAGAATGCGCGTGGAAATATCTTATATGTAAATCCTAATGATTTAGATGCCACGGATAGTATTGAAAACCAGGGCAATTCACTTACGCGCCCATTTAAAACTATTCAACGTGCTTTAGTTGAAGCATCAAGATTTTCGTATCAAAGAGGATTAGATAACGATAGATTTGGACAAACAACAATTCTTGTATATCCTGGTGACCATCTAATTGATAACCGTCCTGGATGGATTCCTGATGGTGCAAATAGTTTCAAACTGAGAAACGGCACAACTTCTAGTGATTTTCCCCAGTTTGATTTGTCAACCAATTTTGACTTAACAACTGATGGTAATGCACTGTATAAGTTAAACAGTATTTACGGCGGTGTTATCATCCCCAGAGGAACATCTTTAGTTGGTCTTGATCTTCGTAAGACAAAGATTCGTCCAAAGTATGTTCCAAATCCAGAAAACGATAACATTGAAAGATCTGCTATTTTCCGCGTAACGGGTGCTTGTTACTTCTGGCAGTTCTCAATTCTTGATGGTGACCCTAGTAGTGTAGTCTATAAAGATTATACAACTAACATTTTTGTTCCCAATTTCTCACACCATAAACTGACTTGCTTTGAGTATGCTGATGGTAAAAATGCTGTAGATATTGATGATGCATTCTTAACTTATAGTACAACCAGAACTGACCTGGATATGTATTATGAGAAAGTTGGTCTTGCATATGGACCTTCTTCTGGTCGTGAGATTGAACCCGATTATCCATCATCTTCACTTGACATTCAACCAAAGATTGATGAATTCCGTATCGTTGGTCCTACTGGTGGCGAAATTGGTATCAGCAGCATCAAAGCAGGTGATGGTACTACATCATCCACAGTAATTACAGTTACAACTTCTGAAGTATTTGAGCAACTTGCTGTAGATACTGCGATTCAAATCAATGGTATCACTGCAACTGGATATGATGGTCAGTATGTTGTAACTGATGTTGTAAGTGCAAATGAATTCAAGTATAATGTATCATCTGCCCCATTAAATCCACTTCCAACTCCAACAGGAGCAACTGTAAATCTTTCTGTTGATACTGTTGGTTCTGCATCACCATATATCTTTAACGTATCATTGAGATCCGTATATGGTGTTTGTGGTCTTCACGCTGATGGTGATAAGGCAGATGGATTTAAGTCAATGGTTGTTGCCCAATTCACCGGAATTGGTCTGCAAAAGGACGATAATGCTTTTGTAAAGTATGATCCAAACGGTGGTATCTACAAAGATTCTACTTATGCAGGAAACGAAAATATTCATAGCGATTCGTTAGCAATTTATAAACCAACATACGAACACTATCATATCAAGTGTTCTAATAACGCATTCCTCCAAATTGTTTCTGTATTTGCGATTGGATTTGCACAACACTTTGTTGGAGAAACTGGTGGCGACCAATCAATTACAAACTCCAACTCTAACTTTGGTTCAAAGTCACTGATTGCATCTGGATTTAGAAAAGAAGCATTTGGAAGAGATGATGTAGGATATATCACACATATTATTCCACCAAAAGAACTGACGAATGCAAATACAAACATTGAATTTGATGCAATTGATGTAAACACCACCGTTGGTGTTGCATCAACAAATCGTTTGTATCTTTATAATAGAACTAACCAGGACGTTGTTCCTGATAATGTTATTGAAGGATATCGTATTGGTGCAAAGGAAGGTGATACTTTACAGTGTCTGATTTCGCAAGGTGGATCACCTGTAGAATATTCTGCAAGAATTGTTATTCCAAATACACAATTTACTTCCAATGAAGTAACATCTGAGAAGAAGTTTGTAATTGGAAGATCTGCTGGTATTAATAGTATTTCATCTGATATCATTACATTTACATCTCCACACAGCTTTATTGAAGGTGAATCAATTCGTTTCTTGAGTGATACGGGACAACTTCCTGATGGACTTGAGAACAATAGAATTTATTATTCAATTACTTCAGGTATTGGAACCAATCAAATTAAAGTTGCTAAGACTTTAAATGATGCGTTGAATGCACAAGCACTTACTATTAATGATAAGGGTGGTAGAATTGATGTAGTATCCAGAGTTTCTGATAAGAATTCTGGCGATATTGGACACCCAATTCAATATGATTCTACACAGGGTCAGTGGTATATTAATGTTGCAACAGCAGCAACCGATAATAATCTTTATTCTGCAATTGTATCGCTTGGATCTACTGTTCTTGGTGCAGCAACTCCAAGAACTTACATCACAAGACAACCTGATACAAGAAACCTTGCAGACACAATTTATAAATTAAGATATGTAATTCCTGCTGGTACTGGTATTACTTCTGCAAGACCACCTATTGATGGTTTTGTAATTCAAGAATCCAATGATACCACAGGTGCAACAAATACTGAAGTTCAAACATATTTCAACCCAACAACAGTTTCTTTAACCAATGTAAGTGAGCAAAGAAACTTCAGATTCATCTCAAATGCAACTTGGTCTAGTGGTTATGCATATTATGAAACAGAACTCCCACACAATCTTTCTGTCGGATCTGCTGTTGAAGTTCTGAATGTAACCAGTACAAATAATACTACTGGTATTGCAAGCGAAGGTTTCAACAATACATTTAGTGTTGTTGGTGTCAGTAGTGCAAAATCTTTCCAAGTAGAACTTGCCGCAAATCCTGGGACGTTTACGAACGACTTATCAAATAGAACAACTGACCTTCCAAGATTTAATCGTAAGAGATTTAACGATACCTATTACATCTATCGTTCGCAAGAAATTCAAAAGTATGTTCCTGGTGAACAAGATGGTGTATATCACTTAGTTGTTCTGAATGCTTCCAACAAACCATCCGTAACACCATTTACGGGACAGAACTTCTCACAACCAGTTCAAAATCTTTATCCACAAACCAACCGTGATAATCCTGCATCTGATCCACAAGAAGCAGTATCACACGCAGTTGCAACACCAATCGGTCAGGTTGTAATTGATGATCCAAAACATAGTATCACAAAAGAAACTGTAAACAAAACATTAGAAGATACTAATGTTGGTTTTGCTATTACCGACATCATCTCTAATGTTGATGGAACAACACATACAATCTATACCAATATTGACCACGGACTGAATAGAATCACTGCTGTAAGTATTGGAAACAGTGGTACTGGTTATGGTAGTGGTTCAGCAGTATCACTCTATAATGCAAGATTAGTTGGATTTGCTGGTTCTACAACTGGTGATTATGCAACAGCAAGAATTACTGTTGATGGAATTGGTGGTATCACCGATGTTAAGATTATGGACGGTGGTTCATCATACGGTATTGGTAATACACTTGCTGTTGTTGGTACTGCAACTACCGCAGGATTCGTTCAAGGTTATGTTACTGTAACTGATATCTATGATAATACTGGTGATGTAGTTAGACTTTCTGGAGTATCTTCAGAATCCCTGTCACACTACAATCAACTCTATAGAATTACTTCAGTTCCTGTTGGTTCAACAAAAGAAATTGTTGTTGCATCTGCATCTACTGTTGGAAATGCAAGCACTACAGGTGTTGGTGCTAATTTAACTGCAGATGCATTTGGATATAATGTTGGTGAAGCACTGAATATTACATCACTTGTTTATGATAATGTATCTGGTCTTGCAACTGTTACTACATCACAAAGACATGGACTGAGAGTTGATAATAAAGTTCGTATTGCTGGAGCAAATGATGATTTCTATAACAAGGACTTCATTGTTACTAGAAACACTGACCTGAATAACTTTGTAATGCGGGTTGGTGTTGGAACTTCTGCTCCTGCTACAACTGGAACACTTTATGCTTATAGAAATGGATTTACTTCTAACGAAGGTAATGTAACGATTGAGAATGAAAACATTGGTGGTCGTCAAGTTGTATCTTATGCAGGTATTACGACTACCCTGTCTGCTGTAATCTCAAGTGCTACTACAACTGATATTGAAATTCAAGATATTGCTACACTGGATATCAATATTGGTGATTATTTGTTGATTGATGATGAGATTGTAAGAGTTAAGACAACTGTAACTGCAAACCCAATCTCAGTATTCAGAGGTGTTCTTGGAACAAGAGCAACCACACACGTTATCAACAGTGTTGTTAGAAGAATTCGTGTAAATCCTGTTGAATTCAGAAGAAATTCAATCCTCCGTGCTTCTGGTCATACATTTGAATATCTTGGATATGGTCCTGGTAACTATTCAACTGCACTTCCCGAGCGTCAGGATAGACAACTTTCAGCATCAGAGGAATTCCTTGCACAATCTACCAAGTATGATGGCGGCATCGTTGTCTACACTGGTATGAACAGCGATGGTGACTTCTATATTGGTAACAAGAAAGTCAGTTCCGCAACTGGTCAGGAGGAAGTCTTTGATGCACCAATTCCTACTGTAACTGGTGAAGATATTGCACCAACTGGAGTTAGTGTTGGATTTGATGTTCTTTCACCACTTGAAGTTTCTATCAGTCGTTCACTGAGAGTTGAAGGTGGACCAGACAACAATATCATTTCCGAATTTGATGGTCCTGTTATTCTGAATAACAAACTGACTTCTACATCCGATAAGGGTATGGAAGCAGCATCTATCTTCCTGCAAGGTGATGCAACTGTTTCTAGAAAGTTCACTGTTGGCATTGCAACTCCTTCGCTGTCTGGTAACCCTGGTGATGTTGTTTACAATGCAAGACCTGATAAAGGTGGATATCTTGGATGGGTTTACACCAACCAAAATGATTGGTATCGCTTCGGTAATGTAAGCCTTTCGCAGGATAGCAATATTGCACTGTTTGACCAAGTTGGAATTGGAACCACAGCAGTTGGTACTAACACTCTTCAGGTTGGTTCTGGTTCATCTGAGTTCTTTGTAAATGGTTCAGGTCAAGTTGGTGTTGGAACTGATGACACCCAAGGTTATAAGATGTATGTTGATGGAACTATCTTTGGCACATTCTCTGGAGATGGTTCGGCACTGACTAACCTTGATAGTATTTGGACAAGAGATTACACTTCTAGTTGGATATTTACTAGAGAAAATGCAGACCTTAAGGTTGGTATTGGTACAACTATTAATGTAACAGCACAACTTCAAGTTGCTGGTACTGCTGCAACATCACTGTATGTTACGAATGGTTCTAGATTTATTTCTACAGCAACCTTTGAAAGTGAAGTATCAATCGGTGGCACATTAAGTGCGACGAAGTTTAATCTTAATGGTCCATCTGAAGGATACATCGTTGCTGGTGTTACGACATCAAATGTCATTCACGTTGGTGTTGCTGGAACTGTTCTTGATGCATCTGCTACAACAGGAAATGTTGGTGTTGGAACATCAGTCCCACGTTCTAAGTTTGATGTTGAGGGTCGCACAAGACTCAAGACATATCACGAACACGTTCATGCAGTCACAAGTTCTTCTAATGTAGTTACAATTGACCTTTCTGAGGCACAGAACTTTACATTAACTGTAACAGAAAATGTAGATCAGTTTACTATCATCAATATTCCATCTGAAGCGAGCGCATTCACACTGAAGATTACTCAAGATTCTACTGGTAATCGTGCAGTTGGAATCGATACATTTAAGACTTCTGGTGGTGTTGATATTCCTGTTTATTGGCCTGGTGGTGGTGTTCTTCCAATCGTTACTCCAACTGCAGATAGGTCAGACATCTACTCATTCAAGACATTTGATGGTGGTGGAACTTTCTACGGTGTCGTTGGCGGTCAAAATTTCCTTAACTGAGGAGATAACTAATGCTTAACTTCGGAGATAGACAAACAACACTGGACCTTAATGGTCCAGTTTTATCCATCGTTCAACAACCATCATCGGTTTCAGTTTGCAATACTGCTACAGCGACTTTTGTTGGAATTGCAACGGTCACTTTTCCAACACAAACTCCAGCAAATACTCCAACAAATACTGGTATTTTAACACAGAGATGGTATGTTGATGGTTATGGTGCATTGAGTGATGGAACTATTTCCCCACTTGGGATTACGGTGTCTGGATCTGGAACTACAACTCTCACAATTTCTAACGTAGTTAGTCCAACTGCAAATGGTATTGGTTTTTTCATGAGACCTGATTATATTCCATCTGCATATTCACAACCTGTGGGTTCTGCTGTTGTTGCTGGAACTGCGAGATCGACTGGGAATGGAAACAACGAACCTTATGATTCTAGTGTTGCAATTCTTACAGTATTTCCATCACTCTCTATCACCCAGCAACCATCCGATCAAACTATTGCCCAAACATTAAATACAACATTTAATACACTTGCTTCTGTTACAGACACAACTCAAGGAAATATATCATATCAGTGGCAGTTAAATGGATCGAACTTAACAGATAGTTCTACTGTTTCTGGAGCACAAACTCCAAATCTAACTATATCTCTTCCAAATATAAGTGATAATACGGTAAGAGCGCAAATTAGCCATCCAACATCATGTGACTCTCCAATTTTTACAAATAGTGCTAATTTTATCGTTGTTGATGCTAGACAAATTGTAAACTTTGAAACTTTCAATGATAATGGTGGATTTAGTGGTAAAGGATCATCAAACTTATTTGATAATCCAATAACATTTTCTGCAGATCCGGGGAATGCTACAAGAGCATTATGTTTATATGCTCCAGAAAAAAACTTGACAATTAGAGCAACGATGGCAGCTGGGTCTGGTGCAAGTAGAAACGGAAATAGTGGTGGTCAGGGTGGATTAACCGTATTTGAATTTACAATGGAAAAAAATAATGAGTATCTTGTAAAACTTGGAGCACAAACGCCACCAACTGGTGGTACTAATGGTGGTGGCGGTGCTGCATATCTCTATAAAAAAGGAAGACTTCTTGTTGCATTGGGTGGAGGCGGTGGTGCTGGAACACAAGGAAGAGGTGGCGATGGTGGTGGTGTTGGTATTGCTGGACAAAATGGACAAGGAAGAAATCTTGGTGCAGGTGGAGCGTTGTACGCTACAGGAACAATACCTATTATAGGCGTTTTCCCTGGCGGTAGTGTTTATGGTGGTGTAAACTGGTCAGCACCTGATGCAGGAAGAATTTCTGGTTGTACTTTAGGTCAATATTGGACAAGCAGAGGTATTTCACCTTGTTCTGATGTTGGAATTACCAAATTTGTTGGTGGTACTGGTACTGTTGTTTCAGAAACTGCAGAAATTTTAAGAGGTTATAAACCAGGTATTGGACATAGAAACAATGGCGGTAACGGATCTGGTGATAATGGTGGTGGTGGATCTGGCGCAGAAGGTGGTGATGCAGGAACTGGAAGCGGTTCAGGTGGTGGCGGTGGTAGTGGATATTCCAGCGGGGATGTTACTATAATTTCAACACAACTTGGAGGAAATACCTCAACAAATGCTTTTCTAACACTTGAAGCGATTTAAAAGAACTAATATATATAAATACTTAAAATCTAAGAGGGGGATAGTGAACCCATATGGCAGTCAATAAAAACTTTGTCATTAAAAATGGGTTAGAGGTTAGTACTCAACTTATTCTTGCAGATGCAAATACAAACAAAGTTGGTATTGGATCGACCGGACCGAGGTTTGAACTAGATGTTGCTGGCGGAATTGGTGCTACTGATTCATATGTGAGTGGCATATCTACAGTTCTTGGTGAATTAAATGTAGGAACTGATGGTTCTGTTCTTACTGCTCTGGGAACTGGCAGTTCTGTTGGTGTTGGAACTGCGCTTCCAGGATACTTATTAGATGTAAGATCACCAGTATCGACTGGTCAAACAGCACTTTATGTTTATGGTGACATGCGTGTCACTGGTGATATTAATCTTGATGATATTACACTTGATGACGCATCAATTCAAAATCTTACAGTTACAGAAGCACTTAATGTAACATCATCTGGTATTTCCACATTTGAAGGTCATGTTAATCTGACTGATACTTTACAAGTCTCAGGGATTTCTACGCTGGGTGGTTATTTAGATTTAAACGCAGCTGCTGATATATCGAGCACCCTGAACGTTGGTGGTGCTACCACAGTTGGTGGATACTTAGATGTAAACGATGCTGTAGATTTATCAGGAACCTTAAACGTTGGTGGTGCTACCACAGTTGGTGGTTATCTTGATGTAAATAATTCTTTAGATGTTTCCACTGATTTAAATGTTGCAGGAATCTCGACATTATCGACAGTAAAAATAAGTTCTGGTATAGTTACCGCAGCATCTGGAATTGTCACTTACTACGGCGATGGTTCGCAGTTAAGTGGTGTCATCGGTGGTATTGGTATTGCTACAGCGGGTGGGGATCTTGGTTTTGGGGTTACATTCCTCAAGTTCCTTGGTTCTGGTATATCATCTTCACAGTATGATTCAAGTGTTGGTATTGCTACCATTTATATTACTGCTGGTGTTTCGACTTCTATTAATGGAGTTGGAATTCAATCAGGTGGAGTTGTTATTGGAACTGGTGTTACAATTTTAAATTTTGTCGGCACAGGTAACACTTTTGCTGTTGTTGATGATCGTGTTGATATTAGTATTCAAGGTGGCGGAGGAGGTGTTTCTACTACAGGTATTCTGTCATGTAGAGGCGTAGCCAATTCCTCAGTAATTATGGAAAGTATTGAATTTGATGACTCTTTTGTTGGTGGAACAAATTATGCAATGGTTGGACCAATCACTGTTGTTGGTGCAGGCGTTACCGTAACTGTAGGTGCTGGTGTATCCTACGTTATTATCTAATTAAGGAGGATTTATGTCAGTACTTAGAGTTCAAACAATTACTGATGAAGCAGGCACAGGAGCTGTAGAATTTACAAAGGGACTTGCATATACAGGATCACTTGCAGACACCCAATTATCAATTAATAATGCAAGTGGTATTTCAACTTTTGTTCATGTAGATTCTAGTGCAATAAATGTGGTTGGTGTAATGACAGCTTCTTTTTCTGGAGATGCCAGTCAGGTTACGAATCCACCAGGATTGCCTATCGGAAAGGCTATAGCAACACATCTAATCATCTCATGAGGAGGTAATTATGCCATCACAAATTAGAGTAGACAAGATTGTAGACTTGAATGGTACTGGAGCAGTAGAGTTGCCTTATGGTGCAACAATACCATCTGGAGGTACTATAGATGTATCGGGAAACATTAATGTTTCTGGTGTATCAACAGTGGGCGTTATGTCGGCAACATCAGCAGTTGTTACTGGAGTAGTGACCGCAACAAGTTTTATTGGTGATGGTTCTGCATTATTTAATCTTACAACAGGATCAGCGTCGAAATCGATTGCTCTTGCAATTATAGGTAGTTAATTATGTCACAGTTCAAAGTTAACACTATTACTGATAGAAACAACTCAGGTTCTCCATCATTACCTTACGGAGCAACAATACCATCTACTGGTTCCGTAGAGGTTCAAGGAAATATTAATGTTTCTGGTGCATCGACTGTTGGTATTTTGTCTGCCTCATCCGCTGTTGTTGTTGGTATAGTCACCGCCACTGCTTTTGTTGGTGACGGTAGTCAACTGACTGGAATTCCGCTTTTACCTGCAGCAAAAGCAATAGCTCTTAAAATAATTTTAGATCCATTGCCATTCAGGTCATGAGTTTTAAATTTCAAACCGATTCGGTTGTAGGTAAAGATGGTGAAGGAAAAGTAGATCTTGGTAATGGTGCATCGTTGCCATCTGGAACTACCATAGATCTACAAGGATCAATAAATGTTTCTGGTATATCAACCGTAAGTATTATATCAGCAACCTCATCTGTTGTTACTGGTGTTGTAACTGCAACAAATTTTGTTGGTGATGGTAGCGGATTGACTGGATTAACAACTACAACTGCATCCAAAAATATAGCATATCATTATATCTTTGCAGATCCACCTTTAAGATCATAAATATAATAAATAAAAACAGGTTAGAAAAAAAATTATGGCAGCCCCAAACATTGTAGGCGTAACTACGATTACAGGAAAAACAACATACTTAAGTCTTGCAGACACAAACCCAACTGTTCTCTTAAGCAATGCAGCAGATAGCGGAAAAGTATTTAAAGTAAATTCCATTATTGTAGCGAATGATGATGGAACCAATACTGCCGCTATTACAGTAACAATTAATGATGCTGATGAAGGTGGTGGAACCGCTTATAATCTTGCCAGCACAATTGATGTAGTTGCAGATTCAACACTTGTTGTTATTGACAAAGCATCGTCAATTTATCTTGAAGAAGACAAGTCAATCGTTGTTACTGCATCTGCTGGCGGTGATTTAGACGTTGTGTGTTCTTATGAAGAAATTCAGTCATCTTGATAGGGAGAGTAACTACTAATGGCAAATTCAACAGCACTATATTCTCATCAAGGTCAAGTACCAACACAACTTCCACATACAATTCGTTTAAGTGATGGTAGAAAGCGTACAGACGCTACTACTTTTACTGACGAAGAATTGGCAGATGTTGGTATTACTGGACCTTATGAAGCTCCAAGTTATGATCCAGAAACTCAGAAACTTTCTTGGGATTCAGAAACTCTTTCTTTTTCCGTAAATGAGATTTCGGATGAAGAATTTTGGGCAGCAGTTCGTGAAAGAAGAAATCGCCTCCTTGCTGAGAGCGATTGGACTATGGTATCTGATGCATCACCTAAATTAAACTTTCGTGAATGGGAAATGTATCGTGAAAGATTAAGACAACTTCCTGAGTTATATGCTAACGATAGAGAGAATTTTGCTTGGCCTGTTAGTCCAGAAGGTCGTCCAGATTCAGATTTTGATCAGGAAAGAGTTTTTGAGAATACTCTTCGTTTCAGAATTCTTGATTTAGAGCAAGCAGTTGCAGGCATTACAACAACCGTCTAACTTAAAAGAAGTGTAAATCATGGCCCCATTTCGTCCCACAAATATTAATAAAAGGCTATATCCCGGAAACGGAAGTGTTATTGGTCCCACTACAACCCCATCAGTGTCTTGTAATACTACAGAATGTACGGGTGTTACAAACACTTGTGATGCTTGCGTTTGCCAAGCCCTAGTTTTAGGTTGTAGATGTAGTTTCTGTGGATGTCCATGTTGTGATATAGTCTGTACTTGTGATTGTACCGTATGTACTCGCACAGTTCCTTCTGGAATGTGGAATTCAAGTGAAGTATACACTGCAAGGGTTGAAGATTCGTGGGGTCCTTCTACTTCTTCAAATACTCCCGCAGTTTGTCAATGTTGTTGTGCAGAAGGATATGCAGATATATCTAACTTAACGGATTGTGGCGGTTTCTTTATTTTTTGCCAAGGTAGTGGTAAATATTGGGTTGCACCATCTAATACTGAAGTAGTTAGAGGTCCTGGTAGTAATGACTCTATTACTCTGGCGGACGATGAGTTTGCCAGTCCTGGTTGGCTTAATTTTAGTTGTAATCAACTTCAATCTGTAGCATCTTGTGGTCAAGCATATTGGGATGCTAGACCTAGAGGAAATACTTTTTGGACCACTAATTCAGCTAGGACCTATGATCAATGGTTGGTAGATGTGCAAAATGGAAATGCCTCTGCACCAGGACCATATTCACCATTCGATGGTAACAAATCAACTAGTCGTCCAATTCGCGCTTTCAGATATACACCATCCTAAATTAAGAAAGTATACTTCTTAAAGTTAATATATTGTTATGAAAAATTTATTTGAATTGGGTGAGATATTCTCTGACACAATTAAAGAATACAAAGATCTAAATTATATCAATAAACCATTTTCCGATCAGAAAACGATTGAAAAATGGAAATCTTTAGGTCATAATTATGAAAAGTATACCGGGTTGATGAGAGATCAATCTCATCAACTTCCTGATTGGTGTTTTGACATATTGAGGCAAATTCCTTTACAAAATTCTGCAGTTACTTTATACTGTATGCCTCCAGGCACCATAATGCCTGAACATAGTGATGCATTTATAAAGTATAGGGAAATAATGAATTTAAAGACAACTGATGACGTTGGAAGAGCAGTTGTGTTTTTAGAAGATTGGAAATCAGGTCATTATTTTGAAATTAATGAAACACCAGTAGTAAACTGGAAAAAAGGAAATTATGTCTTGTGGAAAAATGATACTCCACATATGGCAGCAAATTTAGGAAAAGAAAATAGATATACTATGCAAATTACTGGAATTTATGTTTGAACAAGTTGAAAAATTTGAAAAAGAAATAGCAAAGTTTTATAATGCTCCATATGCAGTAGCAACAGATTGTTGTACTCATGCAGTAGAACTTTGTTTAAGGTATGAAGGATATAATAACGTAACCATACCAACCCATACTTATATTTCTATTCCATTTACTTTAGAGAAATTAAATTTAAATTGGAAATTTGAATATCGAGAATGGGAAGATTATTATTATCTTGGTAACACTAATATTATAGATGCTGCAGTTTATTGGAAACAAAACGGGTATATTGAAAACACATATATGTGTTTAAGTTTTCAATATAAAAAGCATTTAAGTCTTGGAAGAGGTGGCGCAATCCTCTTGCAAAATAAAGAAGATTATGATATATTAAAAAAAATGTCTTATGATGGAAGATTGCCAAGTAAACCTTGGATGGAACAAAATATTGATACCATTGGATATCATTATTATATGACTCCAGAAACTGCAAAATTGGGATTAGATAAACTTCCAGATGTAACCAAATCTGTATCCACAAAGTGGAACTATTCGCGTTATCCAAATTTGAAAAATATGAAAGTGTTTCAATGAATCTTCAAAATAAACTCAAAGGTCTTCCAGCAATATATTATACAAATCTAGATCATAGAACTGATCGAAGAGAATATATGGAAACTCAATTTGATTATTGGAACATACAAAATTATTATAGAATTTCATCATCAAAATATCTTTCTACTGAAGATGATAAATGGGGTCATTTAGTTTTAGATGAATCTTTACAAATGGGTGCTGCTGCAGTTGCAAACTCAATAACCCATTTAGAAATGATTAAAAGTTGGTTAGAGACATCTAACGAAGATTATATGATCATGATGGAAGATGACTATGATTTGTCCTTAATTAAATACTGGAATTTTGATTGGGAATATTTGATGAATAATATTCCACATAATTGGGATTGTATTCAATTGGGATTTGAGAATGAAGTTTTTATTCCATTTTTTCTTCATCCTGTTCATCACAATCATGGATTTGGACCTTGTTTGATCAATCGTGACTATGCAAAAAAACTTATTAAACTTCATTGCATTAACGATAAGTTTAGATTGAATATTCTAACAAATGATGTTAGGCACAAAAAAACCTATGGTATAGTTGATAGTTTTATTCTTGAAGGAGGAAAAACATATTCTATTCCATTAATTACCAATAATCCTGATTTGGGCAGTGATTATGCTTCAGATGGATTATCGAGGCCTTGGTTTAGTGAATGTAGAGATTTATATTATAATTGGTGGAAAAACGAACATTACAACTTCTCACTAGAAGATTTTTTTAATTATGGCAAATTAAATGATCGTGATATGATAAGACGGCTTAAATGTAAAAAAGAAAAAGGTGTAAAATTTAATTATTCATAATGACTACAAAAAATGAATGGTCTCAATTAAAAAAAGTCATAGTTGGAATTGTTGACGAGGCAAAAGTTCCGGAAATTGATTTGAGTATGAGAACCATAAATTATGCAGATAAAATTGACATCTCAAATGTTCCTGTAGGAAATTATCCAACAAAAGTTATTGAAGAAACAAGGGAAGATTTGGAAACCTTTGTTTCTTTTTTAAAATCTCAAAATGTGGAGGTTGTTCGTCCAGAAAAAAACAATCCAAAATATTACAATTACTGTCCAAGGGATAATGTTTTTGTTCATAAAGATATAACACTTGCTACACCAATGCCAATCAAGGCAAGAAATGGTGAATGGAAATCTTTCGAAAAGCATTTAACCAATCCAATTGAAATAGTCTGTTCACACCATACAGATCTTTATAATGTAAAGTGTCTTAATGATAAAGATACTTTAGCACTTACCGAATATTCTCCTGCCTTTGATGCTGCAAACATTATTAGAGCAAATGATGATGTTTTATATCTTGTGTCTAATACTGGAAATAAGAAAGGAGCGCAACTACTTCAGGAATTAATAGATGACGAAGTAAAAGTACGTACACTTGAGGGAGTTTATAGTTATATTCATATTGATAGTACTGTTGCATTTTTAAAAGAAGGTTTACTACTACTTAATCCCGAAAGAATTAAAAATAAAGATGTTCTACCAAAACCATTCTGTGATTGGGATGTTGTTTGGTGTCCAGAACCTATTGATATTGGTTACTATTCTTGCTATAATAATGCTTCGAAGTGGATTAATATGAATTTATTTTCCATTAATGAAAATTTAGTTGTTCTTGAAGAGCACCAGTATACATTAAGAACAGAACTAGAAAAATATGGTATCGAATGTGCAATGCTTCCAATAAGACATCAAAGAACTCTTGGTGGTGGATTTCACTGTGTAACACTTGATTTGGAAAGAGAATGAAATTATCTTTTATCGGACTTGGAAAACTTGGATTACCTTGTGCAGAAGTATTTGCAGAAAAAGGACATTTTGTGCAAGGATACGACATTCAAGAAGTATCTTCTCTATCAGTAGAAATAAAATCAACAATCGAAGATGCAGTTTCTGATGTTGATATTGTTTTTATCGCAGTACCCACACCTCACGATCCACAATATGATGGGAGGTATCCTATTTCACATCTTTCCCCAAAGGATTTTGATTATTCTATTGTAAGAGATGTTCTGAAGGAAGCAAATCAATATATGAATTCTGATCAGATTATTGTATTGATTTCCACAGTTCTTCCAGGAACAATCAGAGAGAAATTGATTGAATATGTAACCAACCCAAAGTTTGTCTATAATCCGTACTTTATTGCTATGGGATCAGTAAAGTATGATATGGTTAATCCAGATTTGGTTATTCTTGGCAGCAAATATGGTGAATATTCCAATGAGGTAACAACTTTAATTTCTTTATACGAATCAATTATTGAAAATGATCCCCCAATTATTGTTTCTAATTGGGACGAATGTGAATGTATTAAAGTATTTTACAACACTCTTGTTAGTACAAAACTTTCATTCGTAAATATGATTCAAGATGTTGCAGAAAGACAAGGCAACATTAATGTAGATAATGTAACGAATGCTCTTTGCAAATCTACTGATAGAATTATTAGTTCCAAATACATGAAAGCGGGAATGGGTGATGGTGGTGCTTGTCATCCAAGAGATAATATTGCACTTAAGTATCTTTCTCAAAAATTAGATTTGGGTTATGATTTTTTTGGTGCAATCATGGATACACGCGAGATGCAAGCAAAAAATATTGCTATTAAATTGGCAAATCTTGCTAAAGAAAATAATATGCCCATTGTAATTCATGGAAAAACATATAAACCCGATGTCCCCTATACTGATGGTAGTTACAGTATTTTGATTGGGACTTATTGTGAAGAACTTGGAATTTCGCCTATATACATTGATCCATTAGTTGGCGAAAATGAAATAAAAGAACCATCTGTAGTTCTTTTAGCACATAGTTCGTTTACAACTTATGGAAATCAAGACAAACTATACTGCAACATTCCTGAAAAAAGTATTGTAGTTGACATGTGGAGAACTTTCACAACTGATAAAAATATTCAAGTTATTTCCTATGGAAATACTAGAACTTGATTTAAAATTTTATATAAGTTATAATAAAACATAAATTTTGATTGAAAAGTTATGAACCTGCTGTCCATTTATTCTGTTCCCCTCTGGCAAAGTGAGTATCCAGAGTTTGAAGAACATAAAGAAGTTTTTCTGAACGCGGTAAAATCCTATAGGGAGAAAAATCCTTCCAAAGAAACCCCACGTTCAAATATTGGTGGTTATCAATCACCAGATACCTTGCATTTTGTTGAAGAACTGCGACCACTATTTGAATACGTTGCTCGGATGTCATACCAAGCTTGTAGTGATTTGGATTTAATTGAATCTGATGTTGCACTAACTTCTGCTTGGTTAAATGTTAACGGCACCCGTCAGTGTATGCATTCTGAACATGTACATGGCGATGTGTTTTCTGGTGTATTTTATCTTTCAGTACCAGAAGGAAGTGGAAAACTGAGTATTACAAATCCAGCAATCAATCGTATGTGGAAAGGTTGTTCTCTTGCAAATCAAAAGAACCAATTCACAGGAGAAACTATAAAGATTGAACCATCTGAAGGTACTATTATTTTCTTTCCATCTTACCTCCCACATTCGGTAGAAACAAATAATCACGACGAAGAAAGAATTTCAATTTCTTTTAATATCATTGTCCTTCCAAAAGGAACGCTGAGTGCCCCACAATCATAGAAATGAAATCTTTTTATTTCATATCTGGGCTTCCAAGATCTGGTTCTACATTACTTTCTGGAATTCTTAAACAAAACCCAGAATTTTATGCGGATATTGCATCACCAGTACAATCTATCGTAAACAACACGATAGAATTTATAACTGGATGTGAAAATAATTTAAATCTTACAGAAGATCATAGAAAAAATATAGTGCTTTCAATTTTTGAAGGATACTATTCTCATCTTGATACTTCTGTAATTTTTGATAG
>Ga0181590_10001651_pt1 | contig 18865 bp, 14 predicted proteins | sample 071ome_34_FD_132446 | JGI IMG/M metagenome (GOLD analysis project Ga0181590, IMG submission 132446) | Coastal salt marsh microbial communities from the Groves Creek Marsh, Skidaway Island, Georgia - 071411BT metaG (megahit assembly) | ecosystem: Environmental > Aquatic > Marine > Intertidal...
CACCCTGACCCCGTCCATCTGCGCCTGATCGGGAAATCTGCGCCCATAATCGGTGGTGCCGTCAAGCCGGCCAATATCAAAGCGCACCACCTCTTCCATCCGCAGCGACGAGACGCGTGGCCGCTCTCCATTCAGAAACGCGCCATCCGGCCCCCTGACGCCGGACCCGTGAAACTCGTGGTTATGGGTAATGACAGGCACATCATCGGCGGTGAGAAGCACATCGAATTCAAGGAGTTCAACACCGATCGACAGGGCGAAATCAAACCCGACAATGCTGTTTTCAGGCAATATGCCGCGTGCGCCGCGATGACCGACAACACGGATGGTCTTCGAATCTCCGGAAAATGCCGCAACCTGTCTGGGTTTCATCAGCCTGCCAACCTCATACCGCTTACCGGATCAAAAAGATGAATATGTTCGGATCTCACCGAGAAACGCCGGCTGTCCCGGTCAGGGTTGATCGCATGCACACCCGGCAAGCTCGCCGTGATCGCCCGGTCGCTGCCGGCGATTCGGCCATGAAGCAATGTGTTCGCACCCAGCGGCTCGGCAATCTGCAGTGAAACCTCGATACCGCCTTTTTCATCGGGGACCAGATGCTCCGGCCGGATGCCAAGTTTCACCTCACCATCCCCGGCTTTCGTCCTGGCAAGGACGACATCGCCGAAACTCACCTTGCCGCCATCAACCCTGGCATCGAATATATTCATCGCCGGGCTGCCGATGAACTGCGCCGCAAACAGCGTTTCCGGTGTTTCATACACCTCCAGCGGCGTGCCGATCTGTTCGGCGACGCCTTCATTCATGACGATCATCCGGTCTGCCATCGTCATCGCCTCGACCTGGTCATGCGTTACATAGAGTGATGTCACACCCAGTTTGCTCTGTAGCTCCCTGATTTCCAGCCGCATCTGGACACGAAGCTTGGCATCGAGATTGGACAGCGGCTCGTCGAACAGGAACACCGCCGGTTCGCGCACGATGGCCCGCCCCATCGCCACCCGCTGGCGTTGCCCGCCGGACAATTGTCGCGGCTTCCGGTCCAGCAGCGACTCCAGCTCCAGCAAGCGCGCCGCCTCGGCAACCTTCGCCTCGATCCGGTCCCTGGCCAGCCCGGCAATCTTCAGCCCATAGCCCATATTCTGGCGCACCGACATATGCGGGTAGAGAGCGTAGTTCTGAAACACCATGGCGATGTCGCGGTCCATCGGCTCCCTGTCATTCACCTGTTCGCCAGCAATCAGAACCTCGCCCGAGGTCACGGTTTCCAGCCCGGCGACCATCCGCAGCAGGGTGGATTTACCACACCCCGACGGCCCCACGATCACGATGAATTCGCCATCGGCTATTTCAACGTCAATGCCGTGGATCACCTCGGTCGCCCCGAAGCTCTTTCTGACATTCTGCAGTTCTACGGTTGCCATCTTCTATTTCTCGCTGTCGACAAGGCCACGGATGAACAGTTTCTGCATCGATATGACGACAATCACCGGCGGGATCATCGCCAGAATCGAGGTCGCCATGATGACCGGCCAGTCTGCGGTATCATCACCGGACGGGAACATCTGCTTGATCCCCATGACGATGGTGTTCATGTCCGGATCGGTGGTGATCAGCAGCGGCCAAAGATACTGGTTCCACCCATAGATGAACAGGATGACGAACAGCGCCGCCACGTTGGTGCGGCTCATCGGCACGACAATGTCGAGGAAAAACCGCATCGGTCTGGCGCCGTCCACCCGCGCCGCCTCGGCCAGCTCATCCGGGATCGTCATGAAAAACTGCCGGAACAGAAAGGTCGCGGTGGCCGACGCAATCAGAGGGAAAATCAAGCCGGCATAGCTGTTCAGCATGCCAAAGCCGGCAACCACCTCGAAGGTCGGCACGATCCGCACCTCTACCGGCAGCATAAGTGTCAGGAAAATCGTCCAGAAGAAAAAGCTCCGTCCCGGGAAGCGGAAATAGACAATGGCGAAGGCGGACAACAACGAAATGACGATTTTGCCGACGGCGATCCCGACAGCCATGACCAGACTGTTGGCCAGCATCCGTGCCACCGGCACATTGACCCCGGCGAACAGCGCGGCACTGTAATTTTCCCAGAAATGCCCGCCCGGCCAGACCGGCATGGGTGGTGAGACGATCTCCGGCTGGGTCACCGTCGAGGCGACGAAGGCCAGCCAGATCGGAAAGAAGATGATCAGCACGCCGATAATCATGAAGACATGCGTCAGCCACAGGCCGGCGCCGCGGCGTTCCACCATCCCCTGTGCCGGCGCGGCCATCAGTAATGCACCCGCTTTTCAATATATTTGAACTGCACCACCGTCAGCAGCCCGACAATGACCAGCAGGATCACCGATTGCGCGGATGACGAGCCGAGATCCTGTCCGACAAATCCGTCGGCAAAGACCTTGTAGACAAGAATGGTTGTCGATTGTTGCGGCCCACCGGAGGTGATGGTGTGGATCACCCCGAAGGTTTCAAAGAAGGAATAGACGATATTCACCACCAGCAGAAAGAAAGTGGTTGGCGACAGCAGCGGCAGGACAATGGTGAAGAACCGCCGCCAGAAGCGCGCGCCGTCAATCGCCGCCGCCTCGATCACCGAGCGCGGCACGGCCTGCAGGGCGGCGAAGAAGAACAGGAAATTATAGCTGATCCGGCCCCATGCCGAGGCCACCACCACAAGACCCATCGCCTCGCCGCCATTCAGGACGTGGTTCCACTCATATCCGATCTGCCCCAGATACCAGGACACCACGCCGACGCGGGTATTGAACATGAAAAGCCAGAGAACGCCGGCGACGGCGGGTGCCACCGCATAGGGCCAGATCAGCAGGGTACGATAGACTCCCGACCCCCTGATCAGCCGGTCTGCCATTACCGCAAGGAACAGCGCCGGGATCATGGCGCACAGCGTCACCAGAATGGAAAACACCGCGGTCGTCAGGAACGACTCCCGGTAATAGGGGTCGGACAGCAGGAATTCGAAATTGCCAAGACCGACAAACTGCGCCGAAAGGCCGAACGGGTCCGGAATGAAAAGTGATTGCCAGATGGCCTGGCCGGCCGGATAGAAAAAGAAAACAGCCGAAACCAGGATCTGGGGCGCGATCAGCATGGCTGGCAGCAACCATCCGCGAAATGTAACGCGCTTTTCCAAAATCCTGCTCCGGCATTCAGCGGAGTGGGCCGACACGGCCCACTCCCGGTTTTTTTATGGCCTAGCGGTTGGCGGATTCAAAGCGCCGCAGCAGGGCATCACCGCGCTTCTTCGCGCTGTCCATCGCCTGCTGGGCGGATTTGTCGCCGGACCAGATCGCCTCAAGCTCCTCGTCGATGATGCCGCGGATCTGGTCGAACGACCCGAGACGAAGACCCTTTGAATTGGCGGTCGGCTGGTTCGCCGTCATCTGGATGACGGCAATGTCCGTGCCCGGGTTCTTGTCATAGAAACCCGACGCCCGCGTGGCTTCACCGGCTTCGGCGGTGATCGGCAGATAGCCGGTATTCTGGTGCCAGGCAGCCTGGACATCCGAGCTCGACAGGAAGCTCAGGAACTCGCCGGCGCCCTTGTACTCGGCACCGTCATGGCCTGACATGACCCACAGCGAGGCACCACCGATGATGGTGTTCTGCGGCGCGCTGGCAAGGGCCTTCCAGTAAGGCAGAGGCCGCACCTCGAAATCGAACTTCGCTTCCGCGCTGATACCGGCATAACCGGCCGAACTCTCGGTGAACAGCGCACATTCGCCAGAGCGGAAATTGGCACCACCCTCGTTGCGACGGCCGGTATAGATGAACTTGCCGTCCTTTGCCCACTCGGCCATCTTCGACAGATGTGCCACCTGCGGCTTGCCATTCAGCATCAGCTCGGTGTCGAGGCCGGCAAAGCCGTTATCCTTCGATGCGAAGGGAACATTGTGATAGGCCGAGAAGTTCTCGAGATGGATCCAGCTCTGCCATGCGGTGACCAGCGGGCAGTCCTCGCCGCCGGCCTTCAGCTTGCCAAGCACCTCATCCACCTGCTCCCAGGTCGACATGTCGGTGTCGGGGTCAACGCCGGCGGCGCTCATCGCGTCGCGGTTCACCCACAGAACCGGCGTCGAGGAGTTGAAGGGCAGCGACAGCATCTCGCCACCAGTGGTGGTGTAATAGCCCTTCACCGCGCCGATATAGGCATCCGGATCAAACTTCGCGCCACTTTCGGCCATCACCTCATATACTGGCCTGATCGCGCCACCGGCGGCCATCATGGTCGCGGTGCCGACCTCGAAGACCATCAGGATGTGGGGCTGCTCGCCGGCGCGGAACGCGGCAATGCCCGCATTCAGCGTTTCCGAGTAATTGCCCTTGTGGCTCTCGACAACGACATAGTCACTCTGGCTGGCATTGAAGTCTGCAACCTGACCTTTCACCAGTTCGCCAAGGCGGCCGGTGAAAGCGTGCCAGAAATGGATTTCAGTCTGCGCCATCGCCGCCACCGGTGCCAGCAAGGTGCCGGTTATGGCAAGGGCGCCAATTAGGTTCTTTTTCATGGTTCCTCCAAAGCACCGGTTGACGGTGCATGATTCACGTTGTGTCGCTGGCCATCCGTTCCCATCGGCGTGGCCGTTATCGCTTACGATACAACCCAAGAATATAATTTGAACACCGAAATTTTATATTTATTATAACATTACATTATAATTTAGCACATGAAGCGCGCAAGGATGGTCAGGAAATGAAACGCGATAAATTACGGCTTCGCCAGCTTGAGGCCTTGATGGCGGTCGCCGATCACGGGTCGATCACCAACGCGGCGAGCGAACTTGGAATCAGCCAGCCGGCCGTCAGCCGGCTACTGTCCGATCTTGGGGACCGGCTGGGATTTTCACTGTTCGACCGCCAGCGGGGACAGCTCGTGCCCTCGCAGGAGGTGCGATTTCTGACGCCCGATATCCGCCGTGTGCTGGAGCTGATGCGGCAGATTTCAGATGTCAGCCAGGAGATCACGAAACGCCGGGCCGGCCATATCAGGATTGCCTGTCTGCCGGGATTCGCCACCAGTCATCTGCCGCAGGTTGTTGCCTCATTCCTTGCCGAACGGCCCGGCGTCAGCATGACGATCGAGCCTGATCGGCCGGAACGAATTCTCGAATGGATGATTGGCGAGCAATATGATTTCGGTGTCACTGACGGATTTGCCGGCCATCCGGCGGTGGAAAGCACCGGCCTTCAGCTGCGGACCGTCTGCGTCTTTCCCGCGGGCCATCGATTTGAACAGTTCAACCGGATCACCCCCGCCGATATGGCAACGGAAAACATCATCCATACAAGGCGCGACAGCGAATTCTTCATCGAACTGGCAAAGGCCTTCCAGCAGGCCCAGGTCGAATTCAATTCGCTTGTCGAAATCCGGCAATTCACAGCCGCCTGCGAGCTTGTCTGCCAGGGCATGGGGGTCGCTGTTGTCTCGGAACTCGATGCGCGGAAATATCTGTCGCAGGGTATTGGCTTCCGTCCCTTCAGGCCGGTGGTGCCGCACCGGCTCTCGCTGGTCCGGCCGATCACCCAGCAACCATCAATGGTGACGCTGGAATTCATGGAGCATTTTGCCGACAGTCTGAAACCCTATCTGTCCACACCGGATGGCCGGAGCCAGAAATGACGGCCAGATTTGGCCGCTAGATATGGCGCTGGCGGGCCTTGCCGCGATACAGGCTGAGGATTTCGGCGTTTGCCTCGGCAGCGTCGTCATCGCTGATGCCCAGCACAATTCCCTTGCGGCGGGTCGTGCCGCGCCGATCAAGGATCTGCCGGTCGCTGACCGTCGTGCGCTGCGCACAGCGCCGCGCCCATGCGAACAACCGCTCATAGCAGTCCGCCACCGCCTCGCCATAGGCCGGGTCGCGGCCAAGATCGCGAAGCTCCATCGGGTCGTTTCGCAGATCGAACAGCATTGGCGGAAAACCACCCTCGGCATGCATGAATTTCCAACGATCATCGGTCATCATGAACAGCCGCGCGTCCTTGGGTGACACGTCAAGGCGCGTCGCCATAGGCGTGATCGAATAGTCATATTCGCTGATCGCGTAGCGGCGCCAGTCATCCGGCCTGTCGCCCCGCAGGAGCGGCATCAGCGAGCGCCCCTCGAGCCATTCATCGCGCGGCGTGCCACCAGCCATCTCGACGAATGTCGGCACCAGATCGATGGATTCGACAAGCGCGTCACAGACAGTGCCGCGGGTGGCGTCGGCCTCGGGCGACGGGTCATACACGATCATCGGCACGCGCACGGACGGGTCATGAAACAGATCCTTTTCGCCAAGCCAGTGATCGCCGAGATAGTCGCCATGGTCCGAGGTGATCACAATCACTGTATCGTCTATTTGCCCGCTTGCGCGCAGATGATTGAACAGGACCCCCATCTGGTCATCAATCTGCTTTATCAGACCCATATAGGCGCCAAGCGCCGCATCGCGCACCGAATCCTGCTGGAAGGCCCGGCCGATGATGTTGCCCGAAAAGGCCGCATAGACCGGGTGCGGATCGGCAAGTTCATCCTCGTGCCGTGCGGCCGGCACAAAGCTGTTCGGCCCATACATGTCGTGATAGGGCGCCGGCACGATATAGGGCCAGTGCGGCTTGATATAGGACAGATGGCACATCCAGGGCCGCGCGCGCGCCGGCGCGCCTTCATCGAGGAAGCGGATCATCTCGCGGGTCAGCCAGGGTGTCTCGGAATCCTCCTCGCGGATATTCGCCGGCTTGTTGGCGTTCGCATAGATCCAGCCCGAGGCGATATTGTCTTTGTCATCGATTCCGGCATTGGCATAGTCATGCCAGGGATTCTCAGCCTCATAGCCCTTCTCGCGGAGATATTCGTTGTAGGGCGAATGCTTGTCATCGTAATTGCCGTCCGGACCGGTGCCCCACAGCCCGTCATCACGAACCAGCACATCAAAGCCGCATTCGGCAAGCCGTGCGCCGATGATGCTGTCGGCGGCGAGACCAAGACGCTGCATGCCGTCGGCATCGACCTTCATATGCGTCTTGCCGATCAGCAGCGCGTCCATTCCGGCCTCGCGAAGGTGGTCCCCCATCGTCCATTCGCCGACCCGCAGCGGGATGCCGTTCCATGTCGATCCGTGCGAGCTGATATAGCGGCCGGTATAGAAAGACATTCTCGACGCGCCACAGACAGGCGACTGGACATAGGCCCGGTCAAAACGCACCGAGCGGCTTGCCAACCAGTCGATATGCGGTGTGTCCAGATGCGGATGGCCGGCACAGCTGAGATAGTCGAAACGCAGCTGGTCGAACATGATGAACAGGATGTTGCGCGGCTTGGTCATTGAACGGATACCTGCGTCACTGGAAAATATGGCCGGACTGGCCGGAAATGGAATGTACTTCCTGGAACTGATGCACCCCGTCAGGACCGAAATTGCGGCCGATGCCGGACTGCTTGACCCCGCCAAAGGGCGACAGCCCGTCCATTGCTGTCGGGCCATGCGAATTGATGTTGGTGAACCCGGCTTCAAGCCGGCGCGCCAGCGCGACGGCGCGCGACGGATCGGCCGACCAGACCGAGGAGCTGAGGCCATAATCACTGTCATTCGCCATGGCTATAGCCGCTTCCTCGTCATCATAGGCGATCACCGGCAGGGTCGGGCCGAACTGTTCATCCTTCACCACCGAGAGTGACGGGTCGGCATTGATCACCAGTGACGGACGCAGGAACTGCCCGGCGGTAAAATCGCCCTCATCATCTATCTGACCGGAATAGCGGATGTCCTGACCGGCAGCACCCGCCTCTTCCAGCATCGCCTCGACGGTGCGTTTCTGCTGCGGGGTGGTCAGCGGACCCATGGTGACGCCATCCTTCAGCCCGTTACCGACGATCTGCCGGTCCATCACCGCAGACAGACCGTCAACCACGTCGTCGAACAGTGCCCGCGGGACATAAAGACGCTTCAGCGCCATGCAGACCTGGCCGCTTGTCAGGAAGATGCTGATATAGAGCTTCTTGAAGAATTCCGGCGATAGCGGGGCATCATCGAGCAGAATGCCCGGATCATTGCCGCCAAGTTCCAGCGTCACCGGGGTGATATTCCGGGCGGCCTGCTGCATGACATGCCGGCCGATGCGGATCGAGCCGGTGAAATTCACCTGCCGGACAAGCGGGTGGGTCACCAGATCATCACCGATCACGGTCCCGTCGCCAGTGATGAGATTGACCACCCCCGGCGGCAGCATGGACGCAATCTTCATGATCGTCTGCGCCGGCGCCAGCGTGGCGAATTCGGACAGCTTGATGACAACCGTATTGCCGGCCAGAAGAGCATGCGGCAGCTTTGACCCCAGAATGGCAAGCGGCCAGTTCCACGGGACGATCAGCAAGGCCACGCCGCGCGGGCTGCGGGTAACGACGGTGTCGAACATCGGGCCGCTGACGGTATCCTCCGCCGCCACCGCATCGGCAAAACCGGCCACCTGGGCAAACCTGTCGGCAAGACGGGTGACCTCGATATTGGTTTCGAACAGCGTCTTGCCATGCTCGCGGGTCAAGAGCCGCGCCCGCGCCGCGGTTTCCCCAGCATCGGCATTCAGCGTCTCGGCAATGGTGCGAAGATAGGCGGCACGTTCATCCATCGACGACGCCGACCATCCGGCAAGGGCGCGCTGCGCCGCCTGCATCGCGGCATCGACATCATCGCGGGTGGCGGCGGCGGCGTGGCCGACGGTCTCCGACGGGCGCGCCGGATTGACCAGCCGATATGTAGCGTTGCCAGTCGCCGCGCGCGCCGCGCCATCAATGAACAGACCGGTTGTGACTTCTTCCATTGGTCTATTCCCCGTTCCGCTGCGCCATCATGGCCATGGCGCCCATGCCGCCATCGGTGATGACATCGACACCGTTCATCCAGCTTGCCGCCGGCGAGACGCAGAAAGCGATCAGCTCGGCAACCTCCTGCGGCGTTCCCGACCGGCCGACCCGCGCTAGGTTCGCGGCGACCATCGGGCCGAAGGCCTTGACGAAATCATCCAGAATGCCGGTGCTGACGGCGGACGGGCTGACAGTCACAAACCGGTGCTTGCCGATATACGGGGTAACCGCCCGCTGGTGCCAGTAGATCAATGCCTGTTTCGACAGGATGTAGGCTTTGGTGGCGTCAACCTCGTTGCCAGCGCACCATTCATCGAGGCTGGCCGGCGTCTGGGCCAGCAGGTTCTCGAGCTGGTCGAGATTCGATTGCCAGCCCATACCGGCGCGAGATGCCACCGACACAACGGCCGCGCCCTCGTTCAGTTTCGGCATAAAACCCTCGATGAAGGCGCATGTCGCCAGCGTGTTCACCGTCAGGCAGGGCACCGCATTGTCATCACGCGGCGGAACGCCGGCGATCGAGCATAGCCCGTCAAAGCTGCCATCCGCCGCCTGCAGCGCGGCGGCAATTGAGCCCGGATCCATCAGATCAAGCTGGATCCACCGGTCACCGCTGTCCGGGTCCCGGATATCAAAGATCACGACCTCATGCCCGTCGGCACGCAGCCGCGCCGCCGTTGCCGCGCCGATCCCCGTCGCGCCACCTGTCAGTGCCAGTCTCATCCGTCGTCTCCGTTGTGAATATCAGTCATCAGGAACATCTCAAAAGAACGCAAAAGAACACAAAAGAACAAGGTCCGGGCCGCCAATGGTGGCCGCCCGGAGCCCCATGTTGTTTAGTTCATCGCCCCGACTTCGCGGTAATATTTCGCGGCGCCGGGATGCATGGTGATCATGCCCTGCTGGCGGGCGGCATATTTGACGTCAAGCGCCTTTGCCCATGGCGCGGTCGAGGTGACCTTGTCAAGATTGTCCCAGAACGCCTTCGTCATGCGGTAGACAACGTCTTCGGACACATTGGCGTTGACCGCAATGCCGACAGCCGTGTTCAGCGAGGTGACCGGTCCGTCATTGACCTGATTCTTGTAGGATCCGGCAGGGATGTCATCAAGATAGCGGAACTTGCCAAGCCATTCCTTGGCACCGCTGGTGTCCTCGGGGCCGAGGAAGCGAACGCTCTCGGTCTCGGTGAACTGCAGGAACGGACCGCACGGGTCGATGCATCCGGTCACGTAGACATCCACCGAACCGTCGAGAAACGCCTGGAAGCCTGTGGTCCAGTTGGCATCGATGGCCTCGAAATCGCCGGCCTTCGCATCGAGGCCGGTTGTGCTCTTCACCCAGCCATAAGCCGCATTCCATGCACCGCCACCGGTCGGGCCGAGAAAGACCGACGCGCCCTCGATGTCATCAAGAAGCTTGATATCGGAATCCCCGCGAACGGCGAAATGATACTGGCCGTAGGGAAACCACATCAGCAGCTGCACGTCTTCGGCAAGTGCCGGTGCCTCGGCGGTCTTGGCATACATGCGCTTGCCGCCTTTCATCAGATTGTAGACGACAGGCGACGTCATCGACATATCGAGATTGCCGCGCCCGACCTCGAGCATATGCGCGGTCGCCGCACCGCCGGCGGCGACTTCGATATTCACATCATCAAGCTCCGCCGAGACGATATTGGCGAAGGTCGCCATGGTAATGGCCTGCGAAAGGTTGGCAGGAAGCGTGGCCATCTTGAGGTCAGCCGCCTGTACAGCCGACCCCATGAAGGCCGTCGCCGCGGCCAGAATTGCAAGTTTCTTCATTCTTTCCTCCATTTTCGATCAGGCGGGTGATCTTCCCGCCGATCCTTTGATACGCCGATGCCAGAAAACCAGCATCACCGCAACGAACAGCGCCGGCAGGGAAATCCTGAAATCCGGCACCAATACACAGAACCCGCTGACAAGACGCGCGAAGCGCTCCCAGCCTGCGAGGGTGGCTTTCTCATATCCGGCTATGGCCGAGGAGATCAGCCACATGGACAGGCAGAATGCCAGACAGATCCAGCCATAATCGGCCCAGCTCACCGTCGTGATATCGATCATCGACGGACTGGACACGGTCCGGCCGGACATCCATTCGAACACCACCTGCAGCTTGTAGATCACGGCCGGGTGGTAAACAAAGACAAAGGGAATGATGAAACCGGCAATGGCAAGGCGTGAGGCCTGCCATCCGGTCTCGATCGGGTTCGCGCCGGCGATCGGCGCGGCAGCGAAGGCGGCCAGCGCCACCGGCGGCGTCACCGTCGAAATGACCGCGAAGAAGACGACAAACAGATGCAGCGTCAGTGGTGCCAGCGCCACCGTGTCGATGCCCGATGACAGGGCGATGACAATGACAAAGTAGGTGGCCCCCGGCGGCAGACCCATACCGAGGATGATGGCCCCGAGGGCGACGACAATCAGCACAAGGAACAGCGGGCCGCTTGCCAGCTCTGTCAGGAACAGCGCCAGCCGGCCATTGAATCCGGAAATGTTCAGAAGTCCGATGACAAGACCGATTGTCGCCACGATGATCAGGATCTGCGCCGCCATCCGGCCCGCCTCGGCAAGGCTGTCCAGCACACGCCGCATACTGCGATATTCGGGAAACAGCACCAGCGCGGCACCCAGCGCGGCGAGGAAACCGAAGAACCCGGCGCGGGTGATCGATGGCTGCGTGATCAGGAAATAGACCAGAACACCCAATGGCAGGATGAAAATCAGCGTCTGCCGCATCTCGGTCCGGGTCAGGGCGGGTCGCTGATCCGCCGGCAGGCCACCAATCCCCTGTTTGCGCGCCTCGAAAAACACCGTCATGAAGACGCCGATATAAAAGAAGATCGCCGGCGTGACCGCCGCCATCATGATGTAGCGGTAATCCAGACCGATCTCCGCCGCGACGAAGAAGGCGACGACCCCCATCACCGGCGGCACCACCTGCCCGCCGGTCGAGGCCGCCGCCTCGACAGCGCCGGCAAAGGGCGGACGAAAGCCGGCCTTCTTGATCACTGGAATGGTCATCACGCCGGTCGAGACGACGTTGGAAAGCGCGGCGCCCGATATCGTTCCAAACATGGCGGAACTCGCCACCGCGGCATGCGCGGCACCGCCTGTCAGGCCGCCGGTCAGGCGATTCGCGATCTTCATCAGCAACGTGCCGGCGCCGCAGGACATCATCACCGCGCCGAAGACGATGAAGATCAGGACATTCCGCGAGACGACCTGAAGCGGCGCGCCAAAGACACCGCCTGTATCCACCCAGAAGGCCTGGGTGATGAAATGAAAGTTCTGGAAGAAGGTATCCCGCGACGCCCCGCCACCGAAAATGGGCACCGAATCGGGGATGAATCCCTTCAGGAACAGGTAGGCGATCCAGAAGACCGTGAACCAGACGATGAAATTGCCAAAATGCCGGCGCGTGAGGACCAGCGTGACCGCCATCGCCACCGGGAACATGAGATAGTCAGTCATCGAGGGTTCATGAATGAAGGAATTGTCCCGCATCCAGACGGTGACGATCCAATAGCCGAAGGTGATGAGTGATATCGCGGCGACACACAGGTTTGTCCGCGGTTTCTCGCCGCGTGAAACGTGACCCAGTGTGGCGATCAGGAAGGCGGCGAGGAGTGGACCACCAAGGAAAATCGCCGTCTTGGAAAAGACGTTGATTTTCAGGAACTGATAGAGTGATCCGAAAATTCCCTCGCGAAGGGCGATACGCTGCGCCCGACGAGACAATTCATCAAAGTCCGGGGTCAGCAGGGGCGTCACCCATTTCACGAATTCCTGCAACAGCGATTGTGATGCAAACAGCAGAACCAGCAATGTGAACCCGATGCTCAGCCAATAGGCGGCACGGTCACTCAGGCGGGCTGCGAATTGTGCATCCATCAACTTACCTTCAGGTGCGGTCACAAAATTGTGAGTATTGCCGAAACAAAGGCAGAGCTCGATTGCCCGACCTAGAATACATAGAAAGATGCGTCCGGATGGAAGGTCACCCAAGCGCGGACATACTGCTTGTAGCTTTGCAGCTGCTTCAGGCTCTTGCCCTTCAGCTTGCCCTTTGTGCAGCGTCCGAACACATCCCAGCCTGAACCGGTGCCTTTATCCTTCATGCCGTCCCCGGTCATTTCGAAATCCAGAGCTGTTCCATCCACCGTGCGGTCATAGACAAAGGCGGAATCTCCCGTATCGTCCGTGACTGCGAGAAGCGGCGTGCCTGCGACCTCGTCCTGCACCAGACGATGCTTGACCAGCTGGTTCCAGTCATAGGCCCGCGCGACATCGCCAACCTCGACCCCGACAACCAGCGGCGGCGAGGCCTGCATATGCCATCCCGGAAGGCTGATCTCGTAGTTCAGAAGCGCTGTCCTGATATCATATTGTTTCCGGAACAGCGGGTCATATTGCAGGACAAGACTGTCCGGATATTTGGCAAGCCAGCTTTCAAGGCTCATCTGCTCGAAAGGCAAATCCTCCAGAGCGCGTCCCTTCAGCGGCCCTTTGATGGCGTCGCCGACTTCCTGGCGCCACCAGCTTCCTGTAGTTTGGTCACGGAAGGTGGCGTTGTAGTTGATCGCCCCCACAAGGGTGAATTCCAGCGCCCTGCCATCGACCAGCCGGTCATAGATCCGCCCGCTGTTGCACAAGCCGCAATAGGTTGGCCAGATCGGATGGCCGCCAACCTCGTCGGCAATCTGATGGTGGTAATAGAGCATGTTGACCGGGAACGCTTTCTGCTCGCCACCATGGCTGATGCCAAGCACCTGTTCCTTCATGCCGACCTCATTGCCGGCGGCGCCTTCAAAACGTTTCTGGGTGATTGGCAGGAACTTGAACCGGCCAACCCAATAACGGTTGAACAGCCAGTAGATGAATCCCCAGGCAAGCCCCAGCGCAACGCCGCCCGGGATCACCGCCATGCGCTCTTCGGCCAGCATGTCGAAGAAGATGGCGCTCAGCCCCAGCACAAAGATGATTCTGAGAGGCACTATGCTCGACCACATGAAATGGGCGAGATCCATCTGCCATGAAAACCGCTGCAGAACAGGCGGCGTGCCGTTGGCGCTCAACCCCTTTATCAGCTCAGTCAGCACCAACGCCGCAAAGAGAATCAGGAAAAGTTCGGTCATCTGTTGTCTCCCCGGGGCTTTCGCCCGTTACGCCAGCCTGCCCGGACGATCAGTCGTCCGATTGCTCAAGTTCTCTGGCGCATTGAATATAATAGTGGCGGGTCGGGCAGTTGATCTGGCCGACAGCATGATCCCGCAGCACCGCCGCCTTTGCCGCGCGGGCGCGGTCCGCATCCTCGTCGGCATGGATCAGCCGGTCGAGAAGCTGCAGCGCCCATTGGTACTCGCCTGCCGCGCGCGCGGAGTCTATTTCCTGCCAGACAGATGCGGCGCCACCCGCCAAACCGATCATCCGGGCCGCCTCATCCTGCGGTGACAGGGGCATTAGGGATGTCGGATTGCCATCGAACCAGCCCATGGTGCCAACGAAATAGGCACGTACAGCATAAGCAACGGAGCCATAATATTCACGAAGATGCGGCTTTTCGGCCAGCTCCAGCGGCAGCGCCACGCTATGCGCCAGCTGGTCGATGGTCAGCCCCGCATCCATACCTTTGCGGGTCTCGGTCACCACATGGCGGATGGCATCGCGGTAGTCGGTCAGCGTGTCCTGAATGACCTCGGCCCCGAACAGCGGTCTGGTATGGCCAGGGCCAAGCACTTCAGGATTAAAGCCCATCAGCAGGTCCATCGTATCCGCCCAGGTGTCGAAATCGCGATAGGCTGTCCCGCGGATGGCATAGAGATTGGGGAATGACCTGTAGAAATTATCACCCGAGAACAGCACCTTCCTTTCCGGATACCAGACGACCATATGGTCCGGCGTCTCGCCGGGGGCCATGACAAGTTCCAGATCGATGCCTGACAGTGTGATGCGTGTGCGCTCGGCCGAGATCAGGCGGGTCGGTGCCATCATGCCTGCCCCCATACCCTGAAGCGGGCGATCGCCCGGCCCGACACCGATGCCGATGATTTCATCCGGATAGGACAGACCGATCCCGAACTGCCGCTTGGTGCGGGCCTGCATCGCCTTGGTGGCGCGCGGATGCCGCATCTCCTCGATCAGCGGATCCTCGGAGCCCTTGTCGCTGGTGATCACCTCCGGCGCATTGCCCGCGGCGAACACTGCCGCGCCGGACACATGGTCGCGGTGCGAATGGGTCAGGATGATCGACGCCACCGGCAGATCGGTGATCTTGCGAAATTCGGCCAGAATATTCGCCGCTGCCGCGGTGGTTTCAGTTGTATCGATGATGACAAGGCTGTCCTTGCCAATAATCATGTAGACATTCGAGGCGGCAAAGCCGAACGCCATATAGACATTATCGGCAAGCCTGACGATCTCCTTCCTGAAATAGTCAGGATGGGCTTTCAGTTCGGGATGCATGTTGTGGCCTCCTCGGTGGGCGGGGCCGGCGTGGCATTCATCGGCGCCGGGCCATGATTGACATCGCGCCTGACACTCATTTCTTCGACCAGCCGAGCGTTATGGGATGCGCCTTGCGCTGTTCGGTGACGGCGCCGACATGCTTGCCAGCGTCCCACCCTACCGGTCGCAGCACCTTGTCGGCGAAATCGATCGATTCCTGGTCGGTAACCGTGGCGATCGTGTCATTCCAGCGATTCAGATACCCGCCAACCGAAATCACCGCGAGAATCTCGATGATCTGGATATTGGTGAAATGTTCACGCATCTCGGCGAAATTCTCCGGCTCTGTCGCGTTCGGGGCAACCCCGGCCGCCATCGCAAGGCGCAGCGCGGCGCGCTCGGCATCAGTGAACAGATCGGAGGTCTCGAAACTCCACAGCGCCTGAATCTTCTCGTCGGGCACTCCGATCTGGTGAAGATGATAGGCACCATGTGACTGACAGTGGCGACATCCGCTGGCAAGGCTGGCGACCGTGAACACCAGCTGCTTCAGCTCGCCTGACACCTCGCGTGCCGGAAAGACCAGCTGAATCATCTGGTTCCAGGCCTCGCGCAACTCGGGCCAATGGCCCATCTCGAATTCCTGCCGGTCCTCATAGACAACGTCGTTCATGTCGGTCCCCTCCCATTGCCGGGCCTCAGGCCTGCCCCGTTGGCAGCGGCACACGGTTTGCCACGGCGATTTCAAGTTCAGCCAGCTTCTCGACCAACATCGCCCTGATGGCGGTATGATCCTCGCTGTCCCACAGGTTGGTCATTTCGCCCGGGTCATTCTCCAGATCGAAAAGTTCGTTCCGGCATTTGCCAAGATACATCGACAGCCGCCACTGCCCGTGAACCACGCTATGAACGCGTGGGCGGTGTCCGAACGCTTCCTGCGGCCGCTGTGTCTCATACTGGATGTGCGCCGCATCGCGGCCGGCACCACCGGCCACCGACATCACCTGTCCCTGCATGCCGATCGCGCCTTCAAGCCCGGCATGCTCAAGAATCGTCGATCCGATATCATGTGTCTGCGCAAGGTCGCTTGACCGCGCGCCGCTCGGTCCTTTCGGGTCCGCCCAGATGAAGGGAACATGGGTCAGGCTGTCATACTGCTCGGCCCCCTTGAACAGCAATCTGTGCTCACCAAGATGGTCGCCATGATCCGAGGTATAGATCTGCACCGTATTGTCCGTGAGGCCGGCATCGGCGGCGGTATCGCGGATGCGGCCGACAGCATCATCGATCATGGCGATCATGCCGCATGTCAGGGCGCGCGCCTCCTGCGCCTCGCGCGGTGACACGGCGACGCTGGCGCCACTATTCTGCCCTAATGTCGGGTCATTCGCACGATCCCTTTCGGCGATCCTCACATAGTCCGGCGGGTCCCAGTCATTGGCGGCATAGGCCTGCGGCACCGGCATATCCTCGGGCCTGTACATGTCCCAGTATTTGCCGGGCGGGGTGAAAGGATGATGGGGGTCGGGGAACGACACCATCAGGAAGAACGGATCGGGATTGCCACGCCGTGATTCCAGATATTCGCATACCCTGTCGGCGATATAGCTTGTCGAATAATGCTCTTCCGGGATCTTCACCCGGATCGCCTGCGGACAGCTGTAATCATGCGGGAACTGGATCTCGCGCGATCGCAGCGCGTGAACGTCCGGCGCCACGTCCCTGACATGACGTTCATGATGACCGCCGGTGTTGAAGCCATGTCGCAGCACCGAGATATATGTATCGAAACCGTAATAGGGCAGCGGCATCTCGGGGTTGTCCTGCTGCCAGAATTTCTGCCGTTCATACTGAAATTGATCACCGTCGAGGTCAGATCTGACAGCCTCGGCAAGCTCGTCCGGTGGCGGCGTGAACCCTTCACGGGCGGCAGGCGTCTCGAACTGCACCGGGAAGGTCGATACATTCTGCAGATGGCTCTTGCCGATCAGCGCGGTGTCATACCCCGCCGCCCGCAGCAGCTCGACAAAGGTCACATTGTCATGCCCAAGCGGCACGCCAAGCGATCGCACACCGTGGCTTGACGGCATCCTGCAGGTCATCAGGCTGGCGCGGTTCGGCATACAGACCGGCGAGGCGACATAGAACCGGTCATAGCACACCCCCTCGGCGGCGATGGCGTCGATATGCGGCGTGCGCAACACCGGATGGCCATTGCAGCCCAAATGGTCATAGCGCTGCTGATCGGTGATAAAGAGAATGTAGCTTGGACGGTCTGTCATTTTTGTCATGCTTTCCTGTCAGGTGGTGGCCCGCATTCTGCGTCCAAAACCATGGAAAAGGACGACACCGATACTGGCGAGGACGGCCGGACCGTAAATCTCCGGCGGTTTCACCATGACAAGCAACGCCAGAATGATTCGGATGGTGATCTGCACCGGGCCAAGCGTCCTGCGGTCATAGGCCGCCATGGCGCTGGATACCAGAAAGAGCGCCAGCGCCAGCCGCCCCATCAGAAGCATCAGCCAGCCGATATCGATTGTGCCGTCATACCCCGGCAGGAACGCGCCGCTTGCCGGGTCGATCACCGCCTGTTCAATCAGCAGCAATTCCGGATAGATCGCGAAGACAAAGGGAATGGTGAACATCACGATGCCGGACTTCACGGCCGAAAAGGCTGTCCTCATCGGGTCGGCGTGGGTGATCGACGAGGCGGCAAAGGCGGCCAGCGCCACCGGCGGGGTGATGGCCGACGCCACCGCGAAATAGAAAATGAACATATGCGCGGTGAAGGTCGCCAGCCCGAGACCGACAAGCATCGGCCCCATCAGCAGCGCCGCGTTGATATAGGCCGGCACGGCCGGCATTCCCATGCCAAGAATGACCGCCAGGAACATCGTCAGACCAAGCGCCAGCAGCTGCGAGCCGACAGAATTGGCCGAGATGTCGAACGACTTCAGGAAAGCCAGCACATCCACCGCGACGAATTTCGCAAGACCGGTGAAATTCAGGCACACATCGATGACCGTGATCGCCAGGAACATCAGATAGAGAGTCGAGACAAGAACCCCGGCCTGCGCCAGCGCATCAAGGATCTTGCGGGGATGCGCGCGGAAATCCCGGTCGAGGAACATCAGGCCGATCAGCAGCATCACCGCCCACCATCCGGCGGCACTCGCATCACCGGCGGCATTCTGCAGCAGCTCGACGCCCCAGGGAAGCGACGTGATCATGCAGACATCACCATTCCGTTCGACGACCGCGCCAAGCGCCACCGAAATCCAGCTGCATCCGACGGAATCCTTTGGCGTCAACAGCAGCAGCAGCACAAGCAGGACAGGGCCGAAAATCTGCAACAGCTGAAGCCGGTCCTGGCGCGTCAGGCGCATATCGTCTGTCAGCTCTCCGACCGCCTGAATATCCTGCTTCCGCGCCTGGAAAATCACCGACAGAAACAGACAGAAGAAATAGAAGATCGCCGGGATCGCGGCGGCGATGATGATGTCCCGATAGGGCA
>Ga0181590_10001656_pt1 | contig 18816 bp, 15 predicted proteins | sample 071ome_34_FD_132446 | JGI IMG/M metagenome (GOLD analysis project Ga0181590, IMG submission 132446) | Coastal salt marsh microbial communities from the Groves Creek Marsh, Skidaway Island, Georgia - 071411BT metaG (megahit assembly) | ecosystem: Environmental > Aquatic > Marine > Intertidal...
CAAACAATTGTTTGATGCCTTGGTTTTTCGCTTCGCTGACTAATGTGTTCAGTAAGCGGTCTCCCCGTTTGCCGCTGCGGTATTCTTGATGCACAGCAACACAGGCCAGTTTCGTCATGTGATTATCAAATGGATACAATGCAGCGCAGCCTAGCACCATGCCATCTTTCACCAAAGCCCTAAAGCGATGCTGATTTTTTTATCCCTAGAAATAACGAAGCTTTACGGGATTCTAGCCATGAATGAATTATTTTCGATGAAGATATACTACAAAGTATGTCAATTAATGGTAAACCCCATGTTGGGTTTAGCGTTACATGTGGAAGAAGTATTGATTCAATGTGCTAAATGCATGGTGTGCTCGAAACTGAGGCAGCCAGAACTGGAAGGTTTGCTAAGTCTTGTGCAAACCATGATTAAACAGGCTTCAAAATCCATTTCATTTGTACTAATTACGCTAAGCATACAGGCACTGTGAAACGACCATAAATTTAGGCTGGTTTATGTATTAGCCATGAATTAATTGGGAAATGTGCATATCACCCATACAGTCAATACTGACTTAGACTAAGTGTTTATATTATGGAATAATCCTTAAGGATTATTTTTCTAAAAATTGACGAATTTTGGTTGAAATGTGGACATCCTTCCCTTCATAAGTGTGGTTGAAGACCTCAATCGCGATCTTTCTGATGATGAAAGGTACATGCGCTTAATCCTTGCTATCAAGCAAGCGGTTCCTTGTGATGCTATCGCGTTGCTAAAACTAAAAGGCGATGTGCTCACGCCATTGGCTACGATTGGCTTAAAACACGAAGCCATGGCACGACAATTTGTCGTAAAAGAGCACCCAAGATTAGAGCAAATAATTGGCAACCCATCTTTAACTCGATTTGAATCGGACTCCAACTTGCCAGACCCATACGATGGGTTAGTAGAAGGCGAACTAGAGGATTCAAATTTATTAAAAGTCCATGATTGTATGGGGACTCAAATTCAAATTGATGGCCAATTGTGGGGGGTGCTTACATTAGACGCATTAACCGTGGGAACGTTTGATGCTTATAATGCAACAGAAATTCGAGCCTATATTGCGGCCATAGAGGCTGCGCTTAAAACCCATGATCACATCCACGACTTAGAAGACAAGGTAGATCATAACCAGCAGTTGGTGAAAACATTAATTGATCAAGTTGATCATGTAGAATTAATTGGAAAAAGCCAAGCATTGGTGGATTTGCAAGATGAAATTGATACGGTAGCTTTTACCGATTTAACGGTACTTGTAACCGGTGAGACAGGTGTTGGCAAAGAGTTAACCTCGCGCTTAGTTCATCAAGAATCGCGCAGAAATGATCAGCCATTTATTCAATTAAATTGTGCCGCTTTGCCTGACAACCTAATAGAAAGTGAGTTGTTTGGTCATGTAAAAGGTGCCTTTACTGGAGCCTCATCAAATCGACCTGGCCGATTCGAGTTAGCCGATGGAGGGACACTATTTTTAGATGAAATTGGCGAGCTGCCTTTGGCTGCCCAAGCTAAAATTTTGCGTGCCATTGAAAACGGTGAAATCCAACGTTTGGGCTCCGATCAGGTTTCTAAGGTTAATGTTAGGTTAATAGCTGCTACGAATCGAAATCTTGAAGAGGCGGTTGAAAACGGCGAGTTTCGGTCTGACTTGTATCATAGGATTTCGGTTTATCCGATTTATGTGCCCTCTCTTAGAGAAAGAGGAAAAGACATCGAAATTTTGGCGGGTTATTTTTTAGAAAGAATGCAGCAAAGGTTTGGCGTCAATAAATTACATTTAAGCGATGATGCAAGGCAGTTAATTACTCAATATGATTGGCCCGGTAATGTTCGTGAGTTAGAGCATATTTTGAGTCGTGCCGCTTTAAAAGCCATAAAAGATCAGCGCAAACAAATGATCATTACAATTGATCATGTTCACCTTGGTATCAGTGTTTCTGAGTCGAATTCACAGTCATCAAATACTTGGTTTCAGGTAGATGAGGATAACGGCTTGAGAGAATTGACGGATCAGTTCCAGATTGCACTCATCAGACAACAACTTGAACAACATGAAGGTAAGATTTCAGCGGCTGCTAAATCGTTGAAGCTAGATAGAAGCAATTTTGTTCGCATGCTAGATAGGCTTAATATCCCATCCTAATCGCCCTGCCGTTGTAACACAAAGGGTCAAAGCCCAAAGGTTAAATTGACCTTAAAAAGTTTTTTTAACCTTCTGTTTTCAATTCAAATTTCTATTGAAACCTTTAAATATCCTTATATATCAATAACTTATGGGTTGGCCCGCTCTTTGCAATAATGAGAAAAATTAGCAAGGGGGCATATATGAAATACATATTATTGATAGGTTTAATCACTATATCGCAGTTCAGCATGGCTGGGGATACCCATTACCAGCAACTGTTAGAGCGTTATTTTGAATTAAAGGCGTTAAGTGCACAGCTGGATAATACACAGCTTATTCAGGGTCCGCAGGGAGAGCAAGGGGAGCAAGGTATTCAAGGGGAGGATGGCCCACAGGGTTTACCCGGTGGTGCCAGCTTAACCGAGAGTGAGATAAGCCAAAATCTGGCTGTTTTAAATTCTATATACGCATCGCTCGAAAGCGGTGAAATATGGCTGAAAGAAATGGAGGCCTCTTTTTCAATATTAATAAATCGAAGCCATCAACTAAATGAGCTTCATGATCGCCTACAGGCTGAAATAACAGATTTGGAGGCGCAATAATATGAAATGGCTTTTAATAATAACAAGTACCTTGTTTTTCACAGCTTGTGGTAGTGAGTCAGATTTGCAAGAGCAAATACCATCTAAAACTTATGAAGAGGAAAGACAAGCATTAACGATCTATCAAGATCAACTTGTTGAGTTTCAAGAAACATCAAACGAAATTGAAAGTAATATCTCTGATCGAGATGCCCTTGAGCAAGCTATTAATAATCAAAATACTGGCGTAAATGATTCGGATATTGAAACCTTTGAATCTAGTTTTGATACTGATCAAACAGATTTGATGGAAATAAAAAGCAATGTAACTAGTTATCTTGGAGAAGTAGAAGATGCTCTGCAAGCGTTACAAAGTCAGCCAGATAAAACCTCTGATCTAAGAGAGCTGATTACTGATCATGAAAGTACCCTAGAGGCATACCAATTATTTCTTAACGAGAATATCAGTGAAATTGAAACTGCCTTGGCTGATGATGAGACTTATCTTAATGCTCTAAATTCTGAATTGTTGGAATTACAAAAAAAGGTAGAAGATGCAGATGAGCTTTTAGCAAGTTTAATTCAGCAGGTTGATTCCATCGTATTAATTCCAGGAGAGTCAGGCGACCAAGGTGAGCAAGGTATTCAAGGGGAGCAAGGGCAAGCAGGGTCAGAAGGAGAAGGTCTCACTCTTGAAGAATTAGAAACACTTCAGGCTACAGTATTGAGCAAACGTTATGTTAGACAAACCATCGACCCAGAGTCTTTTTTTAATAGTAAAAATTCAAATTTCAATGGTTATCAACATAGATTGCAAAATTTAATGAATGTTTTAGAGCGTATCGAAGTAGGTGAGAGTGTTGATTATGAAACTGAATAATTTAAATGCAATACTGCTAAACACTATAAAAATGACGCTTGTTTTCTTAGTGATGAATGAAGCTGTGTATGGGCAAGATGATCCATGTTCTGAAGAATCCAATAAAATCGATTGTATAGTAGAATTAATCGAGCAAGAAAAAGAAGCAATAGAAAATAAAATTAACTACTTGAATACGACTCCGGGTCCACAAGGTGAACGAGGTATTCAAGGCCCTCAAGGAATGGTTGGAAATGAAGGATTAGCAGGAGAAGACAGACGAAACCCTATTCTCAGTCAAGTTGAAGTATTGCTTGAACAAATGGATGAGCGTGATATTGAAATAGGACGATTAAATCGTAATGAAATTGACCCTATCATTAATTTTTTTGATACTAATATTTATGATTTAAGACGTCGCTTTTCTAATTTAAATCGAAACCCTGAAATCATTGGTGAAAGCTCAACCGATCGAATTTCTACATTAGATTTTCCCAGAGGAGATGGTCTAGGTTCTCCTTATTTATCGGGTTTTGATGTTTACCGAAATGGTGAGTTATGCCAAGTTAGGTTGGTGCATAATGTGGTTAATACCAGTTGTGAAACAGCCACCGATGAAGGGCAGCTTGAGCTTGTCAATGTGTGTACCAATGGCGTAAATAGCGCGAATTATTGTGGCGAAGTTATCTCAAATAGAAAGATGAATGCCATTGTGATTAGTGATCAAATGCTTGTAGATTCTGATGAGTTGCTCAATCTTCCTCAACAAGAGTCATTACATGTCTTATCAAGTACACACGAATGGCCAAGTTATAAGATGGGTATGGAGGCTAATGATCCACTTTTTGATTTGGCTTTGGAAAATGTGTTAACTAAATTAGAAAATCCCGAAATCCGCGATGAAATCTATGGTTTATATGAAAATGCACGTTCAAACACCTCTGTGTATTATCATTTGTATCGAACCCAATTAGCCTCTGATCCACAATATATTGGTCAGCCTGATGAATTAGAAGAAGCCATTCTGGCATCCATGAACGAAGAAACTGAAGTCATTGCTTCTATCGACTTTTCAATCGAACTTTTTGAAACATTGGAGAACATGAATTATGGCATGCGAAAAGAGAGATTAGCCGAATACGCAAAAAGCAGTGACCTATTATATTACGCCCTTGTGCATAGTATTGCTGAAGTGTATTTAAATTATTTGTATGACCCAAGTTTTGCTGCTTCGTTAACTAATGATGAGTTAGAAGCCTTGCAGGGGTTTGAAGAAAATTTATTGGCGTTTTCTCAGAACGTGCTTCAACAATGGAAAGATATTGCCCAGCAGAAACGCGATGAACTATCAGTTGCACAACCTACTTTATCCATGGCACACATTTTTGAATCACAGCAAACAGAAGATGTCGTCTCTGCTGCTGCGCTAGAATTGCAGCAACGTTACAGATCAACCTCACAGTCCGTTACGCAATTAGAGAGCTTTGCAGCTTCTACAGGTGTTTCGATAGGTCTTTCAGCTCCATTTGCATCAGGCCTCATTGCGACTACCAGTATTGGTGCTGCGATTTCTGGAGCGGGTACAACAACCGGGTTTGGCGTGGGGGCTTTCTTATCTGGCGGCGGAATGACAGCAGTTGGAGGAATAGTTGGCGTAGTTGGTGTTGTTGCCTTCCCTGCAACTGTGGTGGTTCTAGCCGTTACCGCATTGGTGGTGCAGTCTATCGAAATTGGTCGTCAAGAAAGTCGAGAGGCTCGTTATGAGGCTTTGCAAGAATTTGAAATTTCATCGCTGGATTTTTTACAGTATTTTCCAAATAGAGAAGCCATAACCACAAATTTGATTCACTGGTGGTTAATGGGTGAAACCAATCGAGGGTTTTCTCAATAGTCGAAAAGGAGGTTCGATCATTTGTGTATGCCGATGATCGAACCAATAATTAAAGCGCTTTAATAAATACCTTACTATTACGCTGGTAGTTATATAGCTCTTTTTTCTGTTGTGGTAAGTCGTCAATATTGGCCGCTTTAAAACCGCGCTCTTCAAACCATTGGGCAGTACGCGTGGTAAGCACAAACAATTGTTTGATGCCTTGGTTTTTCGCTTCGCTGACTAATGTGTTCAGTAAGCGGTCTCCCCGTTTGCCGCTGCGGTATTCTTGATGCACAGCAACACAGGCCAGTTCCGCCATTTGATTATCAAATGGATACAATGCAGCGCAGCCTAGCACCATGCCATCTTTCACCAAAACCCTAAAACGATCAATTTCGGTTTCTAATACTTTACGTGAGCGGCGTACCAAAATACCTTTTTCTTCTAGTGGGCTAAGCAGCTCTAGAATACCCATCACATCATCCATACGGGCACTGCGTAATTGCTCTTGGTGGTGTTGGCTCACCAGAGTGCCACTGCCTTCTAGTGTGAATAATTCGGTCAGTAATGCACCGTCTTCAGAATGGGAAATTAACTGGCAGCGTTTAACGCCACCATGGACAGCATGGGCTGCCGCTTGTAATTGAGTGTATTGCTCGGTAGTGAGGCCTAACGCGTTTAGTTCCGGTAATGAGCTTGCAATGACTTCTTTAATTAGCTCGCCATCTTTATAAATACAATTATTTTCACCAAACAAAATAAGCTTATCCGCTTGCAAGGCAATGGCGGTTTCGGTGGCCACATCTTCTACTGATAAATTAAAGGTTTCACCTGTGCGGCTATAACCTAGGCAGTTGAGTAAAACAATGGCGTTATTCTCTAGTACTTTATTGATGGCTTTCGAATCGATTTTCCTCACCTCACCTGTGTGAGCGAAGTCGACACCGTCAATCACCCCGATTGGTTTAGCTATGACAAAGTTGCCACCAACCACGCGAATGTCGGCGCCATGCATGGGGCTGTTGCTCATGCCGGTACTGAGCATGGCTTCGATTTGTGAGCGTAGCTGGCCGACGGCTTGTTGTACGGTAACCAGTGAGTCTTTATCGGTAATGCGTTTGTTATCAGCAAACTGAGCCGTTTGATTTTTGAGTGCGCTTAATTCATCAATTTGTGGTCGGGCACCATGAACCAATACTAAGCGTACCCCTAAGCTGTTAAGCAAAGCGATATCGTGAATAATGTGCTGGAACTGGTGGTGAGCAAGGGTTTCACCGCCCATCATAATGACAAAGGTTTTACCCCTGTGTGCATTTATGTAGGGGGAGCTTTGTCTAAACCAGTTAACGTATTGGTTATGCAAGTCGGTCACGGTTTTTACTGAATTCCTATATGTTTGCTTCAAAGTGTAAGGCTTTTTTAGGCTAGCCCCAAATATTTGTTTTTGTCACAGACAATAATGTTTAATAAATTGTTCGATATAGCTCACCATGGGGTTGATTTGATCGTGCGCCATAAACTCATCTGGTTGATGAGCTTGGTCTATGCTGCCTGCACCCATGACCACGGTATCAATATTCGCTTGGGCTAAAAATGGTGCCTCAGTGGCAAAGGCCACGGCTTCAGCGCCGTAACCGCTTAGCTTTTCTGCCAAGCTTACCAATTCACTGTTTTCTTGACTGGCGAAGGCTTCTACACCATCAAATAAGCGATAAAACTCTATTTGAGTGTGAGTTTGCTTGGCAATGGCATCTAAACGATGGCGAATTTGATCTCGCAAGTGTTGGCTACTCATTCCCGGAATAGTACGTAAATCAAAATGTAATTCACAATGCCCACAAATACGGTTGGGGTTATCTCCGCCATGAATACACCCCAAATTTAAAGTTGGGGTGGGTACGCTAAAGCCTGTGTGATGATGCTGCTGTTTTAATTCCTCACGAAAAGACATCAAGTCGCCAATGACCGTGTGCATCGCATCCATGGCGTTATTACCAAGGCTGGGGTCGGAGCTGTGGCCTGCTTGGCCGGTGATTTTAATGCCTTCCATTAAGATGCCTTTATGCATGTTAATGGGTTTTAATCCTGTTGGTTCGCCAATAATCGCGGCACGCGCTTTAGGCAGTCCAAGGCTTGCTAACGCGCGAGCACCGGTCATGCTGGTTTCTTCATCGGCGGTGGCTAAAATGAAAATAGGGGCTTTAAGTTTTGCAGCATCCACCTTTTCAACGGCGGCTAATACCAAGGCAAAAAAGCCTTTCATATCGCAGCTACCTAGGCCGTAAAAACGGTTGTCTTTGTCTGTTAGTGTGAATGGGTCGCTTTGCCATTTTTCAATATTGCACGGTACAGTGTCCGTGTGTCCCGATAAAATTAATCCACCAGGGCCACTACCTAAGCTGGCCAGCATATTGTACTTTTTCTGGACCTTATCCACGCACTGAATACTGACGTTAAACCCTAGGTGTTCGCACCAGCTGGCTAGTTGATCTATGACGCCTTTGTTGCTCATATCGTATTCCGCTAACGTACTGGAAATACTGGGGATTGAGAGCAGCGTCGTCATGTTTTGTTTAATGCTTGGAAGGGGCTTCATGCTGATCCTTTTGCGCGCCTTGACCATTGATTTTGACTCAGTCTATCAAACCCGTTCTAAAAGTCTTGCATTGTGTAATTTACTACTGAGTCTTTATTCAGTTTCTGCTAAGCTCGTTGCAATAAAAACCATAAGTAGAAGGCCATGGCCAGCGAAGTCGAACTTAAACTCACTTTACCCTCTCATGCCGTTAGCGCATTCAAACAGGATACCGAACTGGGTCAATCACAGGGTGACCCTTTAGTGTTAGATAATCAGTACTTTGATACACCCGATCTGGCACTGAACAAAGCCCATGCTGCCCTGCGAGTACGTAAATCACAATTTGGCTATAAACAAACCCTGAAGAATAAAGGGCACGCCATAGCCGGTTTACACCAAAGAGGCGAATGGGAATACGATATTCCTAGTGCCCAAATTGATTGGTCTTTATTTGAAAATGATATTCAATTAGATGACAAACTAAAGCAGCGTATTGAGCCAATCTTCAAAACGGATTTCACACGGCATGTTTGGATAAAAGAGCAAGGCAACAGCGTGATTGAGTTAGTATTGGATGAAGGTTTAATCCAAGGCAATAATGACCGCAATGTTGGTTTATGTGAAATAGAGTTAGAACTTAAGCAAGGTCATGTTTCTGATTTATTTACATTTGCTTTGCAGTTAGCTCAGCGACACCCGTTAGTCCCATGCGATATCAATAAAGCAGAACGGGGCTATGGTTTGCTTTTCCCTGGTGTCAGTTTTTTCACACCGCGCGACTTCTCACAAAGCTGGTCCCATGAACAACTACCAGCTTTTGCCTTTCTACAAGATTTATTAACCCGAATGAGCCGTCACTGGGATCAATTTTCACAGCAAGAAAACTGGTGGTCATTGCAGGTGATTGCTCGACAAGTACACACCGTGTGCTGGTTATTAAGTGAAATCCCCAAAGTACCGGATAGCTTAAGAGGGCGCTGGCTTGTGTTGCAGCAAGATTTATTAAAGTTGTTACAGCCTGCATCTGTGGTGACAGGGTTATATGTGGATATCAACAGTAATAGTCGTGGACTGAGTCAACGATTATTAAGTGTGATGGCATCACAATTATCGAGTAATTTAGAAACTTGGATGACCCATAATGGTCTAGGCTTTGCCATGTTAGATCTGGGGGCGTATTTATATCAGCAAGCGGATTTAAGTACTGATGAGCCCAATGCCGTACCTTGGTTTGATGAATTGGCGCATCAAGTGACACAAGAGCAATTTGTTAATGAAACAGCCTTGCATGCGTTAGCGTATGTGTGTTTACGGAATAAAGATCAAAGCTATCAATTGATCAATGATGTGATCCGTTGTCATTTGGTTGTACACGGCATGATCGCGGCTAAAGACATGCTGCCATCAATGACAGATGAATTAAGCCGAGCTAAATTGAGTAGCTGGCAAAGACGATTAACGGTTGAAAACCGCAATTTACTAGATGCCAAACAAGCATTAGTGGATGATGGTTTAGCGTAACAGGAAACCTAATGAATCAAGTGCAAGATTTGAAACTTTCCATCACGGCGATTTGCCAACTGTTGCAGCAAGGCGGCCACCTCAATGATGAGCAATTAGCTGAGGTGAAGCAAAAAGCCATGAATGGTAAGGCTAACCCTGTGACGGCGATGGCCAGCTATCAGTTTTCAAGTGACGCCAAAGAGAATCAAACTATTGATGAAGATTTCATCATGCAGCTTCTGTCAGAAGAATCGAATTTACCGTATTTTGTTATTGATCCACTCAAGGTCAAAGCCACTGAGGTCACACCGACCATGTCCTTTGCGTTTGCCAAGCGTCATGGATTATTGCCTGTGGCTGTCAGCCAAGATGCCGTTACCGTGGCAACGGCAGAGCCGTTTGATCGTCGCTGGATCGAAGACATCGAGCACATCAACCGCCGCTCGGTGGAAATCGTATTGGCGAAACCTTCAGACATTCAACGCTACCAGGTGGAGTTCTTTTCGCTTGCCGCTTCGGTCAGTGGTGCCAATGCCATTCACAAAACACAAGGCTCCAATTTAGAGTCATTGGTAGAGCTGGGGGCCAAAGGTAAAAGTGATGCCAATGATGAGCACATCGTTAATATCGTTGATTGGTTATTTCAGTATGCTTTTGAACAACGAGCCAGTGACATCCATGTAGAGCCACGTCGAGAAATTTCCCGTGTGCGTTTTCGTATTGATGGTGTTCTACACCCTGTGTATGAGTTTCCTGCCACGGTTTCCAATGCGGTCACCTCCCGCATTAAAAGTTTAGGGCGCATGAATATCGCAGAAAAGCGTAAGCCCCAAGATAGCCGAATCAAAACTCGCACGCCTAATGGTCATGAAGTGGAATTACGCCTAAGCACCATGCCAACCGCATTTGGTGAAAAGCTGGTGATGCGAATATTTGATCCAGATGTACTGCTGCGCAATTTCAGTGAATTAGGTTTTAGTAAAGAAGACAGCCAACACTGGGACAACATGGTCCGCCAAACATCAGGCATTGTTTTGGTTACAGGCCCAACTGGCTCAGGCAAAACCACCACCCTATATAGCACATTGAAGCAACTGGCCACAGAGGAAGTGAATGTTTGTACGGTTGAAGACCCTATCGAAATGGTCGAGCCTACTTTCAACCAAATGCAGGTTAATCCGAGTATTGATTTGACCTTTGCCTCTGGGATTCGCACATTAATGCGTCAAGACCCCGATATCATCATGGTTGGGGAAATACGGGATAGTGAAACCGCCGAAATGGCCATTCAAGCGGCGCTTACGGGCCACTTGGTATTGTCCACGTTGCATACCAATGATGCGCCGAGTGCCATTGCACGATTACAGCACATTGGTGTGCCGCATTATCTAATCAAAAGTGCGGTGACTGGCGTCATGGCCCAGCGTTTAGTACGAACGTTATGTCCACACTGTAAACAAAAGCAAGGTATCAATGGCAAGCTCTGGGATGAATTAGTAAAACCTTGGAGTGCCAAAGCCCCTGAATTTGTTTATGAGCCAGTTGGGTGTTTAGAGTGTCGTAACACCGGCTATATGGGTCGAGCGGGACTCTATGAAGTTATGCCCATGAATGATACATTGGCAGACCTTATCCAAACTGAAACGGATATGACTCAATTTAGACGTCAAGCCATGAAAAACGGCATGCGCAATTTAAGGCTCAGTGGTGCACAGAAAGTGGCCGCGGGTCAGACAACCATTGAAGAAGTATTAAGAGTCACACCAGCTGAAATGAACTAAGCTGATAGAATGAAGCACGTATTAAACGTCCGGATTCCGCATTTGTAGCCACATCAAATGCCATAAAACAAGGTAAATAATAATGGAACTGCCGGCCATTATCGATTTAGAAGCGTCTGGTTTTGGACGCGGAAGCTATCCCATTGAAGTTGGGGTGGCATTAGCGGATGGTTCTGTCCATGCGTTATTGATTAAACCCGCTGATAGCTGGGTACATTGGGATGAAAAAGCCGAAGCGATTCACGGGATTAGTCGCGAACACCTGATGGAAAATGGAAAAACCCCAAGAGAAGTGGCCATGTACTTAAATGACATGTGCGCAGGGCAAACCTTGTACAGCGATGCTTGGAGTTTTGATAGTTCATGGTTGGGCCGATTATTTGATGAGGCCGAGATCATTCAGCGTTTTCGTCTTGATACCATCACTCGCTTGCTAAGCGAAGACGAAATGGCTTTATGGAGTGATACCAAAGATGCCATGGTCGTTGAGTTGGGCCTTGCTATGCACCGGGCCGCTAATGATGTGATGCTGCTGCGCGAAACCTACAAGAAGCTCAAGGCTTAAAGTCAGTCTGTTCTTTTGTTGCCCAAATAAGCTGGCGAAAATGCGCCAGCTTCCAGCTAAACCCTAGACATCTCTGCATTATTTCAATTAAATGAGAATCCGAGTTCAATGCTTTGTCATGGAATACAAATGCATTTGATTCGCATTATTTGTGTTTATTTTTGTTACGAGAGATGGTTACAAAAAATAAACAAAATTCTCTTTCACTTAAAAAAATAAGCATATAGTATGACGAATATCGTTTTTTTGATCGATTTTTGACGCTAATTTTTCTAAGAATGACAATTTAAAGTTGGTTTGCCCGCTCACCTCGCTAACCAATTCTATTCAAGGATGAGTACATGGTATTTCACGTATATGTCTTAAAGTGCAGTGATGGTAGCTTTTTTGTCAACCATACTGACAATCTAGCCAAAGCATTAACCTCGCACCATAATCAATTAGATCCTAACTGTTTTACGGCAAACCGTTTACCCCTTGAGTTGGTGTTTCAACAGCCCTTTGCTACCAAACAGGGGGCAATCGTCAATAAACAGCTTTTATCCAGTTGGGGGCCTGAAAAGATGCAGCAGTTTTTAAACCGAGAACAGATGCTAGATTCTGACGTGCCCACATCGAAATTTGTTTTGACGGTATAGCGATCAATCTCATATCAATAAAAAAGCCGCTAAATTTAGCGGCTTTTTTATTGATGGTTGGTTACTGGCCTTTTAGTGCCCGCATTTCCTTTTGTGTGTGTTTGTAAAATTTACCAAGGTCTCGATCTTGAGCACGCCTTTCAGCAAGGCTAGCTGAATTGATAGCCTGCTCTTTCATCAATTTGTGATAGCTTTGCAAGCGGCGCAATTCTAATTGACCATCCTCAATGGCTTGATTTACGGCGCAACCGGGCTCGCTTTGATGCTGGCAATCACTGAAGCGACAACCTTTAGCCAACTCTGTAATATCGGAAAAGGTTTGTTGTAAGCCGTCTTCACAATCGGCAAGCTGTAACTCACGCATCCCAGGTGTGTCCAAGAACAACCCGCCATGAGGTAAAAAGTGAAGTTGCCGGCTGGTGGTTGTATGGCGACCTTTGCTGTCATCTTCACGTATACCTTGTGTGAGGCTGGCTTGTTCATCATTACCTGATAAACCCCGAAGCGTATTGACTAAGGTGGATTTCCCCACACCGGATGAGCCCAGTAATGCAACGGTTTGACCACTCTTGCACCACGTCATTAGGCCATTAAGGGTGCTTGCATCTAATGCGTTCACAACCTCAATGTTTAAATGGTGGTCAATTTTTCGAAGTGGTTCTAAGTACTGGTCGACATCGTCACAAAGATCGGCCTTGGTCAGCACCAAAACCGGTTCACTTTGAGCCTCGTGCACCAGCGCCAAATAGCGCTCAATTCGGTTCAAATTAAAGTCATTATTTAAAGACGCCACAATAAAGACAGTGTCTACATTGCTGGCAATACTTTGTTCATGGACTTTTGAACCGCTGGCTTTTCGTGAGAAATAGCTTTGCCGTTCCAACATACGATTGAAACGACCCTGGTCATCTAACAAGACCCAGTCACCCACAGCCAATGCTGGCATGCTAGGTTGAATGGGTAAAATCCCTTCGCCATCTGTTGATAAGTAATGGTATTGATTTTTATGCTGCTCGCTAATGCGCACAGGATAAAAGGATTCGAGTTCTTCAAAACTTAATTGTGTTTGAAAGAAATTGCGCCAGCCAAGTTGTGCTAGCGATAAACATGTATTCATGTATTTACCCGCGGCAATTTAAATTGCCAATAATGTAAATGGGCTGGCCCGTGGTTTTAAACCGGCTTTGAGCCAAGCGTTTTAATGGGGGCTTTGGATACAATCATCAACACGTTCCTCTTAGGGGTTGTGGAGTAAATAGAGTGCCTGAATCGCTATGAGTCAGGCATGCCTATATTAGTCCTTTTAATTAAATCGTCCAGTAGGTTAACGGTTATTTATTAGTAGATTATGTAGAGCTTGGTCGATGGTCTTATCTTTAAATTTAAAACCATTATTTTTCAAAACGTTAGGTAATACTCTGTTGGAATCCAGTAATAAAAGCTGGCCCATTTCACCAAAAACCATTTTGATAAACCAAGCAGGCAGAGGAAATGGAGTCGGTCGTTTTAGCTGTTTGCCAAGGGATTGAGTAAATTGTGCGTTGGTCACAGGGTTTGGCGCGGTTAGATTAACGGGGCCAAAAATATGCTCTTGCTGAAGTAAAAATTCAATGGCGCGTATTTCATCGGTAAGGCTAATCCAGCTCATGTATTGAGTGCCTAACCCTAGTTTACCACCTAGCCCCAGTTTAAAAGGCAGTAGCATCTTAGCTAACGCACCGCCTTGCTTGGCCAGAACAATGCCGCTGCGTATATGTACGGTTCGAATATTGGCATTTTGAGCCGCCTCAGTGGCAGCTTCCCATTGCTTCACAATGTCGGTGAGAAAATTTCTGCCTGAGGCGCTGTTTTCATCAACCGCTGTATCACCCGTATCACCATAATAACCAATGGCACTGGCGTTGATTAACACACTAGGCGGGTTCAGCCGTTTAGCCAGTGCATTGCAGAGTAATTGAGTGGATTCAACACGGCTATTGATGATGGCTTGCTTACGGGCTGCGGACCATTTTTTTTCTCCAATATTGACGCCATTAAGATTGATAACCGCATCTAAAGGAATAGATTCATCAAGGTGAATCGTATTTTTGTCGGGCTGCCAATAAAAGCGGCCACTTTTTCGGCCTCTGTGGAGTAGATAAACCTGATGCCCTTTTTGCTCTAAGTAGGGTCTTAAAGCTGAACCAATTAACCCGCTGGCACCACTGATCAAAATGTTCATGGCTGCTCCTATTTCTTGTTGTTAAGTATAGTACGCAACCATGAAGGTTTTGGATGGGCTGCCTATCATTTTGTACTCACAGATACTTCTGTTTGCAGCGGCTCACTGTAAAATAAAAAGAACGCTTCAAGGCTCATGTCATACTCCTGTTAAGACTTAGAAGGCTTGACCATGCAAACTTGGTCGCCGTAGTAATTATTGGTGTAATTACATTCTTGTGCAGTAGTTGTGTTTGATTTTTGAATAATGCGTTTGATGATTTCCATGTGTCGCTCCTTAATTTGAGAAGGTCACTTTTGAGTTTCAACGTGACTTGATTACAAGATAGGCCGTATTGATGAATATTGATAATTGATTATATGTCTTGTGTTGATAGCTTTTATTAATGAAGGGGCTAGAGGCCTAAAAAAGCCGGTCACTGACCGGCAAGCAGGAGAAAGCAGGTGGCTATTGGTGGGCTAAGTCTTGGGCATCATATTGATAATAAGCATTCACTCTTGGATTCATAATGGCCTTCCACAAGGGTGGGATAAGCGCAATCACAAACATGGTCGCATAACCAAAAGGCAGTTGAGGGCTGTTTTCGTGATGGCGTAAAACCTGATAGCGGCGGCTGGCGTAAGCATGGTGATCGCTATGGCGTTGTAATTGAAACAAAAACATATTCGTTAAAAAATAGTTACTGTTCCAACTATGTTCTGGATTTACCCGCTCGTACTTACCGTTGTTCAATTGCTTTCTATGCAAACCATAGTGCTCGATATAATTAATGATTTCTAGCAAGGTGAAGGCAATGAAGCTTTGAGCAAAAAACAAAACAATACCGGCAATAAAGCTCCCACCAAGGGCATACATGAATGCACCTAATAACAAACTACACCCTAAACTGAACGCGTAGTACCAAAGAAGTTCGTTTTGAAGGCTTAACAGGCTTAAATGTTTTTTTGCTAAACGTTGCTTTTGCAGCTTCCAAGCGTTCAAAAAATTATGCACATAAGCATTAGGTAAGAAGTGATAAAGGCTTTGATTGTAGCGAGACGAGCTGGCATCCAGAGGAGTGGAAACATGAACGTGATGGCCATATATATGCTCGATTTTAAAGCCGGCATAACTCACAAGGGCTAATAGTAAGCCACCGCTAACTTGCTCTAATTGAGTGTTCTTGTGGATCAATTCATGGCCAACATTAATGGCAATAATGCCGCCTACCACGCCTATTGAAAGCACATAGCCCATTTGCCCAATAAGGTTTAACTCAGGCCAGTTCAATAGCCAGTAAGCACTACTAAACAAGCATACCAAGTATAACGGTAAGCAAATTAAGGTTAACCAGCGATAAAAAGTGACCTGGCTTAACGCTTTCACATCATCCTCATCCGGATTAACGGGATCCTTGCCAATGATGACATCCAAAATTGGAACCAGCACAAACACCACTATTAATGTGAAAAAGGCAAAAAAGTTGTGCAGCCCAGTTTCATGGGCCCAATAAAAACTGAGACTGGGTAAGGCAAGTGGAATCAAAAAGATTAGGTAGCCGTATTTTTTTAAAGTCATTGCCGACTCAAGACTGAGTTTGTTAAGCCACATAATTTCCCCCGTTAGACATGCAAGCTCGTATTTACTGTACATAGCATAGGTTAAATTGATAGATTGTCAAACAATCTATCAATTTAGATGTCTTTAAGGTTTGTGTCTTGTTTGAGGTACAACTGTTCAAATTCTTCCAGTGTTAAGCTTTTGCTCCATAAGTAACCTTGGGCACTATCACAATGAAGGCCTTGAACATGCTCAAGCTCTGCTTCGGTTTCAATACCCTCGGCGACTGTTTTTGCTCCACTTGAGCGAGCAAGCTCTACAATGGCTTTTACAATATGCTGCTTTTGTCGATCCTTATGTATATCTCGAATAAAGCCCATGTCGATTTTAATCTCATCAGGCTCGATATTTTGCAAATACACCATTGAGCTATAGCCTGTGCCAAAGTCATCAATGGATATACGAAAGCCCAGTAATTTAAGTACTTTAATGGTTTGAATAATTTGTGCGGGGTTATCGTGGGCGGCTGACTCTGTAATCTCAAACGTGATCCACTTTGAGTCTAATTTATAAAACTCTAATCGTGATGCAATAAAAGAAGTCAGCCTTGGTTCTGACATGTCGAGTACGGATAAGTTAATCGCAACACTAAATTTCTTGGGTAAGTTTTCTAAATTCTGCAGGGTTGCAACCCATGCAAATGTTTTGGATATCACCAGTTGAGTGATGTTAAACACCATGCCACTTTGTTCAGCCAGCGGGATGAACTTGGCAGGGGAAAAGTCGCCAAAATCTCGATGATTCCAGCGTAATAAAATCTCTCCACCCGATAATGATTGATTGTGTAGATGGAATTTGGGTTGAATTGAAAGTGTTAAGTGATCTTGGGCAATGGCTTCTTTGAGTTCATGGACAATAAGTGTGTGCTCACTGATAATTTTTTCATGCTCATGAGAAAACAGAGTCCATTTTTTGCGTAATCTTAAACTGGTCAATAGGGCGACTTGAGCTTGGCGGTAAGCCGATTCGATATCATCTGTTATTTCGGCACAACCCACCGTTAGTCTGATTTGGCTGTTGTATTCCTTATTCGTCAACATGCCATCTGACTCATGCATAATCTGATTCATTACATCCGTTAAGGTGCTATCTATACCATCTTTAGGTAAGTTGATTAGGCCCAGTACCTGCTCTGAAGGCAGTGTAATTAGATAACAGGATTGGCCATTGGGCATTTCAAAAGGAATCGACCATACTTGTTTTTCAAGGTAAGCGTTCATCGTAATCGTGTGTTGTTTGAATAGTTCTACCTGTACTTTAGGCCCATATAAGCTTGCCACCTCTTTAAATCCATCTAGGTTAGCAATCAGAATAAAGGGATGATCTAAACTGCTTTTTATTTCTGAAAACTTATTAGGAAGAACATTTTTCAAATAATTAAAGTTAGCAACATTTGTGTCTGGATGAATATATAAATTATTAAGCAGTAAGTTTTCAGAGTGTTTAATTCGGCTAGCTAGCGCTATCGATAATAAAAATAACTCCATGATGGTGCCAAGCATAAAGCTATTGGATGTTAAAAAATTAAAAGGAAGTATTTTTAAACTATAAAAAATATCGATGAACCCACCGATAATTGGAAAAACCCAAGAAATTAAATAATATTTCGCAGGGAAAAATCCGTTTTTCAGTGAGGTAATTCCCACAGTGAAAGCAAATATCACCATTAATAATAAAAATATGCCCACAATATGTAATATTTGATATTCATAAAAATATAGACTGACACCCGACATACACAGGGTGGCGACTCGCAATGGTAAAAACCATTTAACAAGTTGTGGTGTGTGTTTTTCGCACTCTAAGAACGATTTTAAAAATCGAAGCCCAAAGTACATAATTAATGTAGAGGTGAATAAAATATTTTGAGCAAGCCAAACTTGTAAGGTATCAGGCCATAATAAAAAACCAAAACCACTGATGCTGGCGATATAGGTAAAACTGCTAAGGTGAAATCCTAAATACCAGATATAACTGTTATTAGGTTGCATGGCATAGATTAATACATTAAAAAAGGCCATCGCTAATAATATTGAGATTACACTGGCCCAAAATTGATTCTGGAAGCGTAAATGACTTTGATACCCTTCTTCACTGTACAGCACCATAGGCAGTAAGGCGGTGCCATAGGTTTGTTTTTCAATGAGAAGAGTCAGTGATTGATTATTTTTGATTTCAAAATGAAAATCTGGCCCAGTATAAGGGGCGAGGTTATTCCCTTTTCTACTGAGTAAGCCGAGACTTTCTCGTTTGATAAGTTTGTCACCCTCAAATAAGTGCACATTTAAGTGACGGAAAATATGACTCTGAACGGATAATACGTAGCGTTGGGAACCCTGATGGTCAAATCGACCCTTAATCTGCATCTTGTACCAACTGGTGTAGGGACCTTGTTTGGTTGATTCTTCGTAATCATCGATCGAAAAGTTTTGCTTTAACCAATCTTGGGTATTAAGACTTAAG